>Ga0164318_10001804_pt1 | contig 19405 bp, 16 predicted proteins | sample GuaBasSedimGuay9_FD_113734 | JGI IMG/M metagenome (GOLD analysis project Ga0164318, IMG submission 113734) | Subseafloor sediment microbial communities from Guaymas Basin, Gulf of California, Mexico - Guay9, Core 4571-4, 0-3 cm | ecosystem: Environmental > Aquatic > Marine > Hydrothermal vents... | reverse complement strand
GTTCTTTCTTCCCATTTAACATCATTTCTTTGCTGTTTATGAGGGACAATGGTGGCAAGTTTTTTCTTGACTCTATCATCTCCAATTCGTGTTTGCCGAATCTATTAAAGCTTTGAAACCACTGAGAAACCGTATTTGAAGCATTTTTTCCGCTACCTTCCATATACACATCAATGGCAAGCATTACGAAAGAAAGAGGTAATACTGTGAACTGTAAATGGCCTAGTAAATCCTGTAAGGCATTTTTTGATTCAGAAAACCACTTTTCTTTTATGTTGCTAACAGCAAGTGCTATATCTTGAAGTGATTCCTTCATTATCTCTTCTACTTGCTCGCTGTTAAAAGCTCCTTTCTTTACCACCCCTCCTTTATAAAAACTAAATATCATGTCGTATAATACATTATGCGGAAGAATATATGTTTCGTATTTTTTCTTTTCTTGTTTGTCTACTGCCTTTTTAAATTCAAATTTATATAGAAATCTTTTTGATAATTTTTTTAAATTTTTTATTTTCTTTTCTGGAAATTCTTCAAGTGATTCCCTAACCCTGCGTTGTTCTACCTTACATAAATTTATATTTGCATTCTGGATTATCTCGCTAAATGCTTTGTGTTTGTTGTATCTTGCATATGTCCATTCCCAGCGATATGGCGTAGTAGAAAGTATTATATTTTTTCCACCCTTAATAAATTCGTGTAATTTATAAAAAACATTTTTGACAGATACCGTTTTTGTAATTACCTTATATAAATCATCCACCACTATAGTATCAAAGGATGAGATATCAATCGATTTGTGACTGCTTAAAATATCCCCCCTTTCAAAATTAATTTCATTCCGAAAATTATTCAAAAATCGGTCTTCTGATACAAATAGAACTTCATTTCTTCCCTTAAGAGAATTATACAAAAAATATGATTTTCCAATTGAGGGTGGCCCAAGCAAAACAGATGTCCCACAAAGAAATTTGTCTTTCTCATCTGTAAAATTTTCAGGATATGGCTCTATGTAATTATATTCCATAACAATTATTAGATTGCTAGATGTTATAAAAATGTTATTAATAATATAAAATCGCGAGTTACAAGCAATATACACAAATGAAAAATTCTAGCAAAATACTTATATAAAATTTCAATGGAGGGATGTGAACGGAAAATCAATGGAAAAAGCGGCTCTATTGCTCACCTTCTTTGCTCTTCTTATGCCTGCTTTTTCCATGCAGGGTTATGCCGATTCGTTCAGCGAATTTCCGTTCCGCCAGGAGATAAATATTCATGCATCTGATGATATGGCATACCAGCCTGTTGATGTTACCGTCCATTTTTCTCGTTCCTGCTGGGCTGAGGATGAAACACATAATTCCGTAAGAATCGTTTATGATGACGGCTCAGAAAAGAAAGAGATAGAATGCCAGGTCTATAACCTCCATCACACAGGCAGTTCTTACATAGATTCGTGCAATATCGTATTCCTTCTTCATGGAAGTGGGAAATACTATATATATTACAGCGATAGAAAAGTAGATGAGCCCGACTACCCTGACCACGTGAGTGTTTCAGACGACTTCTATTACTATGAGCCGATTCCGGGCTACCGCATTTCTCTTGACTACTACCGCATAGAGCAGGACGGCTGCACCATATATGGCATAGGCCAGCAGGGGAACTTCTTCGGCATAGATATGTCTCAGAAGGTCATAAAACAACTCGACGGTAAAAGGGATTTCAGGATTTTCAACTGGGGACAGCTTGCCTCATTCGCCATGTTCTGGTATGGCGGGCGAGATGAGGGTACGGATGAAAAACTGATATCAAAGGAAATAATTGCTGACGGAAACCTTATGGTGAGGGTGGGGATAAAAAGCATGTCGTCTGACGGGAAGATGGAGACAGACGGCATATACACATATTACTACTGCCCTTCGAAGGAGAAAAGGATAGTTGCGAGCATCAAACACGAGGCAATCGAGGAATGCAGGGTGGAGGGAATGGAGGAAGATGACGGGCTTTACACATATCTTCTCACTGTGAAATCCAGAAGTTCTTCCATACCTGACCTGAATATGGGATACATACCCCCTTATCTCCACATAAATGCAGAAGACGGGACAGTCCACGAATACAACCTCGACCAGAATCCCGAAAACACCGACTACAACTGGCTCATATCCGCAAAAGATGACATAGACCTCGGCAGCAATCCGTGGTTCTCCATAGATGACGGAGAAAAAGGAAAGGCATATGCAATTATTTTTAAAAACAATACTGTGAGCAGATATGAAGAAGGCATACAGGTGGCAGCAACAGAAAAACAGGAAATAAACATACCGGGACTGGAGGTGGACGGCGGCGGGATAAGCGGCGGGCGGAATTCCTATGAGGCAGGCGGAATACACAACCTCGTCATGCCAAAAGGCTTTACCGCAAAATTCACTGCGGAATTTTTCTCATCACCTGACGGCGGCATGCCTGCCGTCAAAAAAGAGGCTGAGATTTTCCAGTCGCTTATTCCCTTCAGAGACGGGATTCCATCGGTAAAAAACGGATGGGGCGGGAGCGGGGAATATGGCGGAGCGGGCGGTGGCAGATATTCGCTGACTGTTTTCCCCCATTTTGCGCCTTCCCTCCCTTTTGCCCCTGCGCTTTCTGCAGTTACTGGCAAAATGCTGCCCGATGTGAGGGTGGAACTATGGAGAAATGATAGCATGGTCTCATCTGCTGCATGCGGCAGGATACCTTTCACAGAAGAAGACGGAAAAATCAGGTTTGACTGGAGAAACGCCTCTCTTATGAAAAAGGCGCTGTTCAGAAATGTGAGAGAGGGAAGATACATTGTCAAGGTTTTCAGGGGTATGAGAGAAAAATATGTGGGAGCAAAATCTGTTTATGTTGACGGGGACATTTCCGTCCACATACCTTGCGGTTTTGAGGGTAAGGCATATGTGAAAATATCGGATCAGAACGGAAACGGCATAGACAACGTTGAAGTATGCCTTGAAAAGGACGGGGACATATATTCATCCAACTCAACCGGCGAGAGTGGAGATGCAGCCCTTTATGCGCCAATGGCTTCGAAATATGTACTGAAAGCATACTATAAGGGTTTCGAAATTTACAGTGAAACTTTGAGTTTTCTTTCGTTTGTCAGAAGGGATGCGGAGATAGAATTGAACGACATGGTTGTGCATGTAACCGACTCCATGGGATTGCCCCCGGGAGTTAAAATATCGCCAGTTCTTACAAGCAGAGAGATGAAAAGGGAAATGAACATATATGGAGAGGAAATCTCGCCGGGCACATATATTTTCAGGGAACTGCCATCTGCGCCATACACCCTCCAGATAAGGTACAAGTCGTTTGATGTAAAAAAGGATGTGGACTTCCCGGAGGAAAAAAACGTGGAGGTAATGTTCCCTGCCGTTTATTCGCTCGGGATAAGGGCGCTGAATTCGAGAGGTATGGAAGTAAAAGGGATTGACATCGAAGTGAAAAGGGACGGCAAAGATGCGGACATAACCAGCATTCCCCCCGGAAGATATGAGGTCTTGCTGATGGACAACGGCAAAATAGTGGGGGAGAGGGAAGTTTTCATAACGGGGGATACAGAGCTGGACATGGTAACGCTGAAAAAGCCCTCTTTCCCGGGAATTGCCTCTGCTGCAATAATCTCCATTGCCCTGCTTTTTATTTTTGTAAGAAAAATGACTCCGTATGAAATTTTCATTATTTCAGGAGTTGTACTTTTAATGCTCTCAACCCTGTATCCGTGGTGGCATATGGAGGGCAATGGAGGTGTTGACGTTTCCACAAATGTATATCTCATACCTGCAAAGATGGTTACCATGGGCACGGGCAACGGGTTCATAAACGGAGAGGTTGCATCCCTTCCTTCTCTTTTCTCAACAATGATACTTTCGGTTATCGCGATGCTATCGCTTGCATCGATTTCCCTTCTTGCTTTCGTGGTGTTCAGGAAAAAATTTGTTTTACTTGCCGCCATTGCCTTTTCTGCCCTCCCGGTAATAACCTTCTCCTACGGCATGTCACGGATAACAGATGCTACAACAGGCAGTTTCTGGGGAGAAGGGGAGTTAGGCATATCCCTTCCCGGAATGAGCGAAATGGTTATCCATTGCAACTGGCATCCTTCTGTGGGGTATTACATTGCCATCCTGGGGGCGATAATTTCCCTTGCATCCTTTATTTTCGCTTTCAGACATTCATTTCCCAAAGTTTTAAAACGTTTGTAATACTTTCCTCGCATGGAATTCGAGCAGGCGGCAGAGCATGCATCTGAACTCATATACTCCCTGCCAGAAGGAGAGAACATACGCATAATATCTCACTGTGATGCAGACGGGATAGCATCTGCTGCCATAATGGCAATTTCCCTCATGAGGGCAGGCTACAACTTCCATATCTCGATAAAAAAGACGGGGACGAAAATAGCAGATGGAATCGGAGATGCCAGACTTGCAGTATTCTGCGACATAGGAAGCACGAATCTCGAAGAATTGAACAACCTTAATTGCAGGGTGATACTTTGCGACCATCACATGATAAAAGGCGAACTCACCAACGGCATAAACATGAATGCCAGGGCATACGGCATGGACGGAAGCAGCGAAATATGCGGCGCCACCGCCACCCTCGCCCTCTCACTTGCAATGGATGAAAAAAATATCGATATGGCGCAACTTGCGATTGCAGGGGCAATAGGCGATAAACAGGACAGAGGGGGTTTCAAAGGATACAACAGAAAGGTGCTCGAAGATGCTGTAAAGAAAGGCTACATTGAGATGAAGGAGGAAACCGTCTTTTCTCAGGATATGAGCATGATGGATTCTCTTGAGGAGTGCATCGAGCCGTACTTCTCGAATTTTTCGGGAGGAGGAGCGCTCAAGTTTTTGCAGGATATGGGCATCGACCCTTTTAAAAAATTCTCCGAGCTCGGAGAAAATGAAAGGAAAAAATTGCTCTCCGCACTTACCCTGCGCCTCATGGAGCAAGGCGCCGAGAATGTGTCTCTCATCCGCATTTCCCCCCACGGGAAAAATTATGGCAGCCTCTATGATCTGAGTTCAAAATTGAATGCATGTGCCAGAGAGGGGGAGGAGGGGGTGGGAATTGCAGCATGCCTGGGCGATGGAGGGGCGATGGGAAAGGCAGGACAGCTCCAGTCAACCTACAGGGAAAAAATACGCCGTGAAATGAGGGAACTGGAGAAAGAGAAGGTGAAGGAACTTTCCAGCATCAGTTACTTCCACACAAAAAACACTGCACTGGGAGGAGTGCTTGCAGGACTTGCAATGATGTATCTCCCCAACTTCAGTAAAGAAAAGGCGGTCATATCAGTATCAACAGGGGAGAAAAAAGTTGATATCTCGGGAAGGGGTACGGAACGCCTTGTGAAAAAAGGGCTTGACCTCTCAGAAGGCATGTATGTTGCTGCTGCGAAGGTGGGCGGGGGCGGCGGGGGACACCCCATAGCGGCAGGCGCCACAATCCCCCCCGGCAGGGAAGAAGAATTTCTGAGAGAACTTGATTCAGTCATAAGCAAAAAAATGAAAAGGGGAAATGAGGGAGACGGCAAAGAAGGCAGAAGCGGAGGTGGAGAATGAGTACCCTTGTGATATGTGAGAAGGACATGGCTGCAAGAAGGATAGCATACATTCTTTCAGGGGGGAATGTCTCGAGCGCCAGATTGAACGGGGTTCCTTACTACACCTTCAACAACGGAGAATGGAAGGTCATAGGGCTGAGAGGGCACATAATAAAACTCGACTATCCCAGAGAATATAACAGATGGGATGGCATATCTCCGCTCAAACTAGTGGACATAGAGCCTGTGAAAAAAATAAGCAACAAAAATATAGCAGATGCATTGAAAAAACTATCAGATGGCGCTGACAGAATAATCGTTGCAACTGACTACGACAGGGAAGGAGAACTCATAGGAGTGGAGGGGCTGGAAATCATAGGGAAGAGCAGAAAGGCAAGGAGAGCAAAATTCAGTTCTCTGATACCGAACGAGATAACAAAAGCGTTCGAGAATCTCTCCAGCGTGGACTACAACCTGGCGCAGTCTGCAGAAGCAAGGCGGATAATAGACCTTGCCTGGGGCGCAGCCCTGACAAGATTCATATCCCTTGCATCGAAACAGCTCGGGAAGGATTTTCTATCTGTTGGGCGGGTTCAGACACCGACACTTGCACTTGTTGTCAATAGGGAGAAAGAAATAGAGAAATTTGTTCCAACACCTTACTGGAAAATAACAGCAGAAATGATTTCGGAGGAGGGCAAATTTTCTGCAACCCACTCCAGGGGAAAATTCACGGAGCAGGAGAAGGTTGATGAGGTTTACCAGAAAATAAAGGGCATTGAAAAGGGCACCGTAACATCCTACAAAAGAGAAAGAAAGGAAGAGTACCCCCCACCCCCCTTCGACACCACCACCTTCCTGAGGGAAGCATCGCGTCTCGGATTCACCGCTTCATCTGCAATGAAGATAGCAGAGTCTCTCTACATGAGGGGACTTATCTCGTATCCGCGTACAGACAACACGGTATATCCTCCTGGACTGAAAATGAAGGCAATAGTCGGAAAACTGGCAGGCGTTTTTCCAGAAGAATCAAGGCAGGTAATGGAGAACGGGCGAAAAACTCCAACAAAGGGCAAAAAAATAAGCCAGGACCATCCGCCAATACATCCTGTGGATGCTGCAGATAGGAGGAAGATGGACAGCAGGGAATGGAAGATTTACGAGCTTGTTGCCAGAAGATTTCTTGCCACGCTTGCGAAAAACGCCGTTGCCGAGGTCTCTAAGGCAGAAATAAATGTCGGAGGAGAGAAATTTCTGGCGGAAGGGTATGAAATCATAGAGAAAAACTGGAAGGATATATACACCTACATAAGAACAAATGAAAAGCCCCTCAGAGTGAAGGAAGGGGAAGAGGTTGACATAGAATCCATCAAAAAGGTCAGGAAGGAAACGAAACCGCCGGACAGATACAGCCAGGGCTCCCTTCTTGCCGAAATGGAAAAAAACAATCTGGGTACAAAATCCACAAGGCACGAGATAATAGAGAAACTGTACCACAGAAATTACATAAAAGGAAAAAAGATAGTTCCGACACTTGCAGGGATAGCGGTCACGGAAGCGCTTGAGAGGAGTGCAGAAAGGATAACAAAGCCATACATGACCGCAGAACTGGAAAACGAAATGAACGAAATAGCGGAGGGAAGAAAGAATCTGGAGGAAGTTGTCAATGACTCGAGAAAACTGCTGAGGGAAGCAATCGCCCTGCTGGAGAAGAGGAAAGATGAGGTCGGCAGGGTAATAAAAGACGCAATGTTCAAGCAGAATTATGCCGGCAAATGTCCCCGGTGCGGCGGCGACCTCGTCATAATGAAATCAAGGAAGGGCAAGAGGTTCATAGGGTGCTCCAATTTCCCGAAGTGCAACAACAGTTATCCCCTCCCCCAGAAAGGCAGCGTGATATTTGAGGGAGAATACTGCGAATACTGCGGTGCTCCGATTGTATCTGTGATATACAGAAAAAAATGGAAAAAATGCGTAAACCCAGAATGCCCTTCAAACAAAGAGAAATGAATTGCTCATGCCCCTCTCGATTTGGGCCTCAAATCCTTGGAGTTGCACTTCCTGCATCTAACTGCCTTCGGTGCGTTCCTGGCACCGCACTTCATGCATATCTGTTTGTTCAGCAGTCTCGCCTCTGCTTCCGGGAATTTTGCCATGGTTGGGTAAGCCCATACCCTTTTTAATATTTTTTATTGGCGCATTACAGTGAAACTCACCAATATTTATATATGAAATACCCATTCAGCGTTCTATGGCAAGGATGCATCTGAGGAAAAAGGGAAAATCTGCATCAAAGCATCCCATAGAGAGGAAACATCCCAAATGGGGAGCGAACCCAAAAGAAGTAGAGGAAAGAATAGTCAAGATGGCGGAGGAGGGAAAGCCCCCTGCAATGATAGGAACAATATTGAGAGATTCCTATGGTGTTCCTGACATTAAGGCAGCAACAGGCAAGAAACTCAGCAGAATTCTGAAGGAGCATAACCTTCTCCCGGAAGTGCCTGAAGACCTCGACAACCTTCTTACAAAAAGAGAGAGACTTAAGGAGCATCTATCTGCAAATCCGAGAGACATACACAACAGAAGAAGGCTGCATCTCATAGAGGCGAAAATAAGGCGCCTGATAAAATACTACAGAAGGAAGGGAAGGATTTCGGAAAAAGTTTCTCTGTAATCATTTTCCCCTCTGCTTTTCTATTGCCTTTTTCATATCAATTTCACCTGTTAGAACCTTTTTTGCAAGTTCCTTTGATATTGTCACATCATTGCTTGCTATCCTGCTCTTCCTCTGAACATCTTTTATTTCCCCCTCCTTGGGCTCAATAGAAAGTTTTGAAACAACCTTTTTTCCAGGGGTGAGGGCGATGGCGGAGGCGGCAAGCATGTCGTCGCGGGTGCTGGGCGGGGTGGTGGAGGTCTCGTCGACTATTTCAACGTGCGATGCAACGTCGAGCAGCATATTGACAATGCGATTCCTTACAAGTCGGGCGCCGTGCCCTATTCTTATTACTGTCTCGTGCCCCTTGCAGTTTTTTAGGAAGGAAACTATGAAATTTATTGCCTCCTGCGGTGACTCTGCCGTGAACCTGCGGAACAGAATATCGCCTCTGAATATTGCTATGCCCGGGGTGGAGCCGGGGTCTATGCCTATCAGTATTCTGGAGTTTTCGGAATTTTCCGGCGATTGGGATGCGAAAAGCGCACGGTCTATGAGTTCGTCCATGCTCTCTCCCTGCTCGGGAAAGATAACTCTCTGGAAATCCAGACGGCTTTTTTCCTCCTCAGAGGTTATGATAACATCTATGTTGAATGGAACAGGGCTGTTGAAAGTGAGGGATACAAATGGAATTTCCCTTCTCTGAAGTGCATTTACTATGTCATGGTAAAGCACAAAGTTCGAGGTAAGGACGCCAATCATTGGATTTCTAATGTTTGCCTGTATTTTAATATTACCTGCATGTTTAAATAAGCAGGGCTATTTTTGATAGCGCAGGGGATTGCATGACGGAATTTAAAATAGTTCTTGTGGAGCCGAAATATCCCGGGAATGTGGGGGCAGTGGCAAGGGTGATGATGAACTTCGGGTTCAGAGATCTGATAATAGTCTCAGATTCATTTTCTGTGGATGATGAGGAATGCAGAAAAATGGCTGTACATGCACAGGAAGTGCTTGACAATGCTCTCATCCTCCCAAATTTCGAAGAGGCTCTGAGCATGGTTGATTATATGGCTGGAACCTCGTCAATTGAGAGCAAAAATGAAAAAAGGCATCTGAGAAATGCGCTCACGCTGAGGGAATTCTCCTCAAGGGCTCATGAGATGGAAGGTATCATAGGCATAGCTTTCGGAAGGGAGGATTACGGACTTTTCAACGACGAGTTGAGAAATTGCGATGTTATGCTGAAGATACCCACTTCTGACGAATACCCCAGCCTGAACCTCTCCCATGCAGTCGGGATAACGCTTTACGAGATATTCTCGCAAAAGGGAAAAATTTCCCAGCCGCGCCCTGCAGACAGACTTGAGAAGGAGAAGTTATACGAATATTTCGACAAACTCCTGGATAGCATAAACTACCCTGAGTACAAGAAAGAGAATACGAAAACAATGTTCCGCCGCATAATTGGCAGGGCCATGCTCTCAAAATGGGAATATCATACGCTCATGGGAGTGCTTAAAAAATCAATGACTAAATAGTCTCGAGCGAGAAAAGAACGTCCATGCCTTTGAGGGCAGTATGTACCTTATCTGCAAGCGTCAGGAGCATCTCCAGGTCGGGCTCCTTGCCCCAGTCGTATATGAAGTCATAGTTTCCCTTCACCGCCTTCAAACCTATCTGCATCAAACGGTCTCTTACCTCCGATGGCGGTGCGCCCTCGCTGCTGAATGTCACAGATAGGTATGTTTTCATTTTATCCAAATAATAAATATTTCAGGCATATAAAAATATTGGCGAAAAAAGGAAGTGTTATATATTACCGAACATTTCAATGAAAAAAGGCGGGAAGACCTAATAAAAAAATGAGTTTTTATCGGAGGCATGGCTACACGGTCTTCCCATTCTGTATTCCCTTTCCCCTCAATGGTAAATCCATTTCGATATTTATAAACTTTTCTTTTTATTTCGGCTTTTTATAACTTATTAAAATTTTTTTTAATTCCTTTAAAACATTATTTAGAAAAACATTATTTATAGAGATTAGATGACTGGAACAACAGAGTGAAAAAATGGCAAAGACAATGGAATTGACGATAAAAAATTTGAACAAAAGACTTGAAGCATATATACCGAAAGAGAAAAATATGGCACCTCCTGACAAGGCATTATATGAAGCTGACAGCATGTTCAATACAAAAAAGGAGGTGGCAGACAAATACCGTCTTGATGCTATAAAATACGCTTTCAAACTTCATTATGAAAACAATAAATTTTATCATGACTTCTGCGTGGAGCACAACGTGAAGCCAGATGACATAAAAAGCATAGAGGATTTCAGCAAAATTCCGCTTGTTTCCCACAAATTCTTTAAGGACTACCCCTCCGGCAAGGACTTTGCAGTATGGCTTGCAAATATAATGACAGGAGATATACCAAAGATAAAAATAGACAAGAAAAACCCTTCATTTGATGATGTAATCAAAAGTTTTGGGAATTCGGGCATAACAGTGGCTTACAGCAGCGGTACAACAGGAAAATTCACTTTCATACCGAGAGATGAGAGAACGTTCAAATCTGCAGAGTATTCCATTGCAAGGTCTGTGATAGAAATGCTTTACCAGTGGTGGGAATACGATTCCTATGCCTACCTGCTGTTTCCCCACTCGTTCAAAACAAATCTTTATGTCGGCAAAGTAACATCTGTTCTTTTTGATGCCATAAAAGATGTCAGGGCTGCGATAGACAGAGAGATAACAACAGACATAATAAGAATATCAATGGGCAGGCCCCAGGGGCTTAAGGAAAAAGCAATGGCAGGTATGCTCAAACTTGCATCAAAAAGAATGAATGAAAAAATGGTAAATGACATAATAGAATGGATGGAAAAACTGGAAAATACTGACAAGAGAATATTTTTTGCAGGTGCTCCTTTTATTCTCAACATGGTCATGGACAAAATGGACAGGGAAGGAATTAAATTTGATTTTGGAGACAGGGGGGCAGTCATGACAGGCGGCGGGTGGAAGACGCAGGAAGACCGGAGGATGCCTGTGCAGGAATTCAGAGAGAAGGTGAAAAAGTTCATAGGAATACCTGAAAACCAGTGCCTTGACCTGTATGCAATGGTTGAAGGAAACGGATTCATGACCCAGTGCCCCGAAGGACATTATCTGCACATTCCATACAACTACTACTATCCAATGGTGCTTGACGAAAATAACGAGCCAGTGGGCTATGGCGAATATGGAAAATTTGCTTTCCTTGACTCTCTTGCAAGAAGTTACCCTGGCTTTATCTACACGGGAGACAGGGTGAAACTTCTGGAAAGATGCCCTGTCTGCGACCGCCCTGGTCCTGTGCTCGAGCCAGAGGTAAAGAGAATGGCGGGAGAGGAGATAAGAGGGTGTGCAGAGGAGATGAGAAGAATGCTTCTCAGCGATTTGAAGGAGGTGAGCAAATAATGTTTGGGAAATGGAGAGAGATAAGGGAAAAGGGGTACATAATTCCCTGGAAGATGTTTAAGATATTCATACGTACGGTCCCTGCGCTTCTGAAAGCACTGATAAAGCACCCTGTAATGATAATCAAGGCAAACAGGGCTGCAAAAAAGTATCTTAAAAATATGGAGTCACCTGAGTTGCCGTACAAAATTCCTGAATACAAAGAGGGGATGCCATACAACAAATCTAATGAGAGGTATCTGAGACCCACCCATTTCTGCGAGGTTGATGCCCCCGAGATAATAGCGCTGGCAAACGAGTTGGGAGCATTCAAAAAATCTGACAGGGAATATGCTGAAGCGGTGTTTGAATTTGTTAAGAATAACATAAAACTCTCATTTGTGGGACTCGACGGAGCAGTTGCAACTCTTAAGAGAGGGAGCGGAACATGCCTTCACCAGTTATCCCTTTTTGCTGCGCTTTGCAGGGCAGGAGGTCTGCCTGCCAGGTACAGGCTTTACAGTCTCGCTCTCGTTGAATCCATGTATGATTCCATGGTAGGTGCATCACCTGTTCTGAAGGACTGGTATGATGCCTTCGGGACTTTCATGCTGCACGGAACAGCAGAGGTTCTGATTGACGGAGAGTGGGTCACAGCAGACCCAACTTTCACACCCGAATATGAAATAGCGATGGGTGTGCCCCTTGCAAAACTCGGCGACGACCCAACAGGGATGTGGAACTATCCTGTGGAGGGAACAATGATGGTTCTCGAAGGATTACCTTATGGCGCCGGAGCAGTATGGAATCTGCTCGTTAACTGGATCGCAAAAGGAGAGGTTCTTAAAATAAACATGAGCATAGAAGAGGGGCGCAAGGCAGGGCGCAAAATGCTCGAGAAAATAAAGGAGGAAGACTACTACGACATTAACGTAAGAAAATCCTACAAAGCGAAAATGCCAAAAGTCACTCTCGAACGTTCGCCCCAGCTCGTGTTCGAGGCATAGACCTGCAAAAATCGAAAGTTAAATATACTAATAACAACTATACTTTCTCTGGGAAGGATAGGCTGGTAGTTGTTAGAGTGCATCCCATCCCCTCCTAGATGCTCTTTTTTGCCTATCCTCCCTTTCTTATCAACAAGTTTAAAAGTTATTTTCTGTTAATGCATTGGTAACATGGACGAGGGAGATTTTTCAGATACAATATCGGAGTTAATTAAAGTCGCTTCTATCAGACTTCCTTCAGATGTGATAAATGCTTTGAGAGAGGCACGGGAAAGGGAGGAGGAGCCTGCAAGAACACAGTTGTCCGCCATACTGGAAAACATAGAACTTGCAAGCAACGAGGAAAAGCCGATATGCCAGGATACGGGAACTCAGACATTTTTTGTAAAGGTAGGAGCCGATTTTCCGTACATAAGACTGATAAAAAGAAGTATAATAGAAGGGGTGAAAAAAGCGACAGAGGAAGTTCCTCTGAGAGGCAATGCAGTTGACCTGCTAAGTGAAAAAACTTCAGGGAATGTGGGACTAAATGTGCCGTATATACACTGGGAGGTGGTAGAGGGGGATGAATGTGAAATAATAGCATTTCCGAAGGGCGGCGGCTCTGAAAACATGTCTGCGCTTGCAATGCTCAAACCCTCTCAGGGAATGGAAGGTGTCAAAAAATTCGTTTTGGAGCAGATGGTTCGCGCAGGGGGCAACCCGTGCCCGCCGACTGTTGTGGGGGTGGGAATAGGCGGGGGGGCTGACATAGCCATGGAACTGGCAAAACGCTCCCTTCTCAGAGAGGTTGGAAAAAGAAGCGGCATACCGGAGATAGCGAAGATGGAGGAGGAACTCATAGAAGCAATAAATTCCACTGGAATCGGACCAATGGGACTTGGCGGGAAAACAACTGTGCTCGATGTGCATATTGAGATAGCATCGCGCCATCCCGCCTCGCTGCCTGTTGGCATTGCGGTTCAATGCTGGGCTGACAGAAAGGCAGGTATTACCATAAATTCAAGGGGTGAGATAAAATGGAATATTATCTGAATACTCCCTTTAGGGAGGATATCAGGAAGTTGAAAACAGGAGACATAGTTTATCTGAGCGGGACAGTTATAACAGCAAGAGATAAAGCCCATATGAAGGCAATCAATAGCGCAGAGAAACTGGATTTTCTTTCAAACTCTGCAATATACCACTGCGGGCCCATAATGAGGAAAAACGGGGAATGGGAAGTGGTGGTCGCCGGGCCCACCACGAGCAGCAGAATGGAAGCATTTGAGCATGAGTTCATCAAAAAATTCGGAGTGAGAATGGTCATAGGAAAAGGAGGAATGGGAAGCAAAACCGCAGAAGCATGCAGGGAGCATGGGGCAGTGTATTGCACATTCACGGGAGGGGCTGCAGTTCTTGCTGCAAGGGCTATAAAAAGTGTCAGAGATGTCATCTGGCTGGACGAACTCGGAACAACAGAGGCAATGTGGGTTTTCGAGGTGGAGAAATTTGGTCCCCTGGTTGTTGCCATAGACAGCCATGGAAACAATCTGACAGAAGAAATAAAGATGAAAGCAGAAGAGAACCTGAAGGAAATACTCCGTTTTGTCTAAAAATGTATATATTGGTTTTTCATTGCAAGTGAGTGATTTAAATGGCAGGTGAATCTGAAAAAATAACCAAGGAGGAGTTGATTGAAAAGGCAAAGAAGCCGGGGAAAGATGCAATGAGACTTCATCCTTTTTACAGGGGAAAAGTAGAGGTTTCCCCCAAATGTGTTATAAGAGACCTGAATGACTTCGGGATATGGTATACGCCAGGAGTGGCTGAGCCGTGCAGGGACATCGCTAAAAACCCGGAAAAGGTTTTCGAGCACACAAACAAGGCGAATTTTGTAGCCGTAATAAGCGACGGAACGAGAGTGCTTGGGCTCGGGGATATAGGACCGCATGCAGGACTGCCAGTCATGGAAGGAAAGGCGCTGCTTTTCAAGTATCTCGGTGGGGTGGATGCCTTCCCGATTATGATAAATACGAAAGACCCCGATGAGTTCATACAGGCAGTGAAGTGGATAACCCCGTCATTCGGAGGAATAAATCTCGAAGACATTTCCTCACCCAAATGTTTCTACATACTCGACAGGCTCAGGGAAGAGGTTGAGATTCCAGTATGGCATGATGACCAGCAGGGAACAGCTGCAATAACCCTTGCAGGAGTCATAAACGGGCTGAAAATTGTCGGCAAGGATATGAAGGAAGCGCTTTTCTCCATTATAGGAACAGGATCAGCCAACATATGTTTCATAAGAACTCTGATAAAGGCAGGCGTTCCTGCAAAAAACATAATTGCTGTTGACTCAAAAGGCATACTCCATCCTGAAAGGGAGGATATCGAAATACTGAAAGAAAAAAATCCCTACAAATATGACATTGCCATGACCACAAACGGAGAGGGAAGAACAGGAGGCATAGCAGAAGCCATCAAAGGCACGGATGTGTGCGTGGCTGCGTCAACACCCGGACCCGGAACCATAAAGAAAGAATGGGCTGCCGGGATGAATGACGATGCAGTAATGATTGCTGCTGCAAATCCGGTCCCAGAGATATGGCCCTGGGAGGCGAAGGAGGCAGGAGTACGCATATTCGGAACAGGAAGGAGTGACTTCCCGAACCAGGTGAATAACAGCCTCGGTTTCCCGGGCATATTCCGCGGCACTCTTGATGTTATGGCAAAGACGATAACAGATGAGATGCATATTGCCGCTGCATATGCGATAGCAGAGGTTGCAGAGAGAAAAGGTCTGAGGGAAGATTACATAGTGCCAACAATGGATGACTGGGAAGTATTTCCCTATGAAGCAACAGCAGTTGCAATGAAAGCCATAGAGCAGGGAATTGCAAGGAAAAAATTGAGCAGGCAGGAAATTTACGAGAACGCAGAGAGCATGATAAGGAAGGCAAGAGAGCAGACAAAATACTTGATGAGAGAAGGCTTCATACCTCCGCCCCCCGAGTGAAATGGATTACGAAGAAAGTCTTGATATCATAGAGGAAATTATCCGCCGCCTTAAAGTTATGAACGAATCAGTTCCCATAATAGTTGAGGGAGAGAAGGATGTGGACGCTCTGCGGCGGCTCGGAATGGAAGGGGAGATTCTGACGGTTCATTCCGGAAAAAAACTGGTGGATTTCTGCGACATGGTTGCATCAAAATACAGCGAGGTCATAGTATTGACAGACTGGGATAGGAAAGGAGGAAAACTTTCTAACACCATTGAACAGAATCTTGGTGGCAGGACAAAATGCATAATGGAGTTCCGTGCTCTTTTCTCAAAGAATATGATGGCAAGAGACATAGAGAGCATACCTGCTTACATAAAACATGTGAAAATAAAGATAGAGAAAAGAAGATATGAGTGAAGAAGTTTTAAGATAGCGTCCCGCTCTTATGCCCTCCAATTTTTTGTGCTGGATATCAGTGTTGAGGGTTCTAATGATGACGCGGGTCTGCACATTGAAAGAGAAACATATGGAGTTGTATTCTCCGAATTAATAATACTTATTCCGATATTACAGTAGCGTTAATTGTTGTAATGTCGGTAATAAATTCAATACAACACATGTAAAAACCTATCCGGGAACCTGTCCGGAAAAATCGCTCCATTTCAGTACAGGACTGCGGGCTGCAAGCGCCTCGTCGACCCTGCCTATGGGAGCATTTGAAGGGGCATTTTTCACCAGATCAGTGTCCTCCTCCGCTATTTTATTCATGACCTCTGCATATTTATCCAGGGTTTCCATGCTCTCGCTCTCTGTCGGCTCTATCATCATTGCTTCCTCAACAATCAGGGGGAAGTATATTGTGGGGGGATGCAGCCCGTAATCGAGAAGGCGTTTTGCGACATCCAGTGCCCTTATTCCTTTCTCCTTCAGATTTTTTGCAGATACCACGAACTCGTGCATCCTGCTGCCTCCGAATGGAAGAGAATAGTGTTTTCCGACTATTCTGGACATGAGATAGTTTGAATTAAGGACTGCCCTTTCCGTAACCTCTTTAAGTCCGTCAGAGCCCTTGAGGAGAATGTACGCATAAGCCTTCAGAAGCACCGGAAAATTCCCGTAAAAATTTGAGACTTTTCCTATCGAGTGTCTGCTGCCATAATCGAGGTGGTAGTTATTTCCCTTTCTCACAACACGCGGAACAGGCAAAAATCTCTCCAGTTCTGCTTTCACGCCGACAGGGCCTGCCCCGGGTCCTCCCCCGCCATGCGGCGTCGCAAATGTTTTGTGGAGATTGAGATGGACAATATCAAATCCCATGTCGCCGGGGCGAGCCTTTCCCATTATTGCGTTCAGATTTGCTCCGTCGTAGTAGAGAAGGGCGCCAACTTTCCTTACCTCTCTCGATATTTCAAGAATGTCCTTTTCAAATATGCCGAGAGTGTTGGGGTTTGTGAGCATGAACGCAGCGGTGTTTTCTGACAGTACAGAACGCAGGGCATCCATATCAACCCTTCCATCCCTTGACGGGATTTCCACAACTTCGAAGCCAGCCATTCTTGCAGATGCAGGGTTTGTCCCGTGGGCAGAGTCGGGAACAATTACCTCCTTCCTTTCCTCGCCATTGCTTTCATGGTATGCCCTTGCAATAAGCATTCCTGTGAACTCTCCGTGAGCGCCTGCAACAGGCTGCAGTGAGAAAGCGTCCATGCCTGTTATTCTGCAGAGCGTTTCCTCAAGTTTGTGCATTATTTCCAGAGAGCCCTGAACAGTTGATTCGTCCTGATACGGGTGGATATTCTCCACTTTTTCGCTTCCTGCCAGTTCCTCAAGCAATTTTGGATTGTACTTCATTGTGCACGAACCCAGCGGATATATGCCTGTATCCACACCGTAATTCATCTGGCTGAGATGGGTAAAATGCTTGACAACATCCCTTTCACTCAACGAGGGCAGATTGAGTTCGGTCCTCCTTATTTTATCGGGCAACTTTACTTCAACGTGCCTCTCCTTCCTCTCTTCCATTTCATTAAGCAGCGGCTCATCGTAGTTCGCCATTCTATACATCGTCCATCGCCTCCTTTGTAATCTCGGCCATCCTGTCTATCATTTCCTTTGTGTGCATCTCAGTGATGCCGTAAAGCAGCCCATTTCCCAGTTCGGGGAAGCGATGCCCCAGCAGGAGGGCGCCGTGAATGCCCCTCTCCAGAAGTTTCTTGTTCAGCGATTCCGCATCAACCGGCGGGATGGCAACAAATTCATTGAAGAAATTGCTGCTGAATGGCATCTCAAACCCTATTGAGGAAAGTTTTGCTGCAGCATACTGCGCATTCTCCATATTTCTAATCGCAACTTTTCTCAATCCGTCGCGCCCCATTATTGCAACATAAGACACAAATGCAATTGCGCACAGTGCTTCGTTCGAGCATATATTGCTTGTTGCCTTCCCCCTTCTTATATGCTGCTCCCTTGTCTGAAGAGTCATGCAGAATGCCCTCTTTCCGTTTTTATCGACGGTTGCACCTATTATCCTGCCCGGCATTTGACGGATATGTTCCTTCCTGCAGGAAAAAATGCCGAGACGGGAGCCACCGAAATTCATGGGATTTCCCATCCATCCATCGCCTATGACAATATCTGCCCCATATTCTGACGGCGGTTTTGCAACCGAAAGAAGAAGAGGGTCAATTCCCATCACGAGCATCGCTCCTGTTTTCTCCTTCATTTCTTTTATTTCGTCTATTCTGTCCTCCATTATGCCAAAAAAGTTGGGATTTTCAAGATAAATGCCCGCCACCTCCCCCCCGTATTTTTCAACTTCGTAAATGTCAGCCATTCCGTTTTCATCATAAGAAATCTCCTCCACCTTTATTTCCGCATTTTTTGCATAATTTAAGAGCACATCTTTTTTCTCCCATGAAACGTTTTTTGGTATGATGAATACGTTTTTCCTGCTCACCCTTTTTGACATGCGCGCCGCCTCGCCGAGTGCTGTTGCAGCATCATACATGGATATGTTCGCAACGTCCATGCCCGTAAGTTCGCACACAACGGACTGATACTCAAACATTGACTGGAGTATGCCCTGAGAAAATTCAGGCTGGTAAGGGGTATATGCCGTATAAAACTCGCTTCTTGATATAATGTGCCTGACAGCAGACGGCACATAATGGTGCTTTATTCCGCCCCCCAAGAAGGAAGGCATGTCATCAAAAGATTTATTTTTTTTGAGTATGCCTCTTATCTCTCTATCAACTTCAATTTCCTCCTTTCCCGGAGGAATATCCAGTCCGTCAATTTTTATCTCTTCCGGGATGTCCTCAAATAATTCATCAACATTTTCTATGCCAAGTTTCTCCATCAACCCATTCATATTACTTCTTGAATTCTGTGTACCCGCACTTCCCGCAACTGTATCTGTCAGAATGTTCTGCCATGAATACGCCCTCGCCGCATTTTGGGCATGTCTTCCTCTTTCTTACAAGTTGATTGTCTTTAACCTCGTACAATTCTCTTTTTTCCATTTCCTCACCTTCTGCCTTCCCCTCATTTGCTTCTTTCCCGGCGCTATCGTCCTTGCTTTCATCTTTTGCCTCACCTTCTGCTCCTCCTGCTCCTCCTTTCTCCTCGCCTGCTGGCTTCTCCTCCGCCTCGCCCTCGCCACCGCCGCCAGTCTTCTTGAGATTCCTTTCTATGATGTGCTCTGCTTCCAC
>Ga0164318_10001803_pt1 | contig 19412 bp, 16 predicted proteins | sample GuaBasSedimGuay9_FD_113734 | JGI IMG/M metagenome (GOLD analysis project Ga0164318, IMG submission 113734) | Subseafloor sediment microbial communities from Guaymas Basin, Gulf of California, Mexico - Guay9, Core 4571-4, 0-3 cm | ecosystem: Environmental > Aquatic > Marine > Hydrothermal vents... | reverse complement strand
TTCGAAGAAAAAGTCTATAGCCGAATTGATCCTGAGCGACCGAAGGGAGTCGAAGGATCTATGGTTTAATTCCCCGCAGCTTGCTGCGTTTCCTTTTTTGGAAAAGTTTTTGATACCTCGTAGTTTACTGCGAGGTAGTTTATTGGCCAATAGCTGATAGCTAATGGCGAATAGCAAATGGCAATTTAGCGATTTAACCATTTAGCAGTTTGTATGTTTAGCAATTTAACCATTTAACAATATGTTAATCTGTCTTCTGTATTCAGTCGTTTATCATCTGTCTTATGGAGTGTATAAATAAAGCCGACAATTCAGAAAAATGCCCCTGCACATATTCTTGTCCCAAAAAGGGAATCTGCTGTGAATGTTTGCGGTACCATTTAAGCAGGGAAGAAGTCCCGGCCTGTTTTTTTACCAAAGAAGAAGAATTGACATACAACCGTTCAATTGAATATTTCATCTCCCGGTATAAAAAGAAGAAACATTGAAACAAAGGATAACTTTCTTTCTGCGTTTGTTAACCGGCGCGGGGATTATCTTTATATTCTTAAAGATAATCCCTTACGGCGATTTAATTTCTCATCTTCATAAAATAAACCCTTTCCTTTTCATTTCAGCTTTTACCTTCTTTTTCTTTTCTTATATTATAGGAGCATATAGATGGAAACTTGTTTTGTCTGAACTGGGCATAAAAATATTCTATAAAGACGCCTTCCTGCTTTCTCTTTCAGGCGCCTTTTTTAATTTGATTTTTCCTTCTCTAATTGCCCAGGATATGTTCAGGGGAGGTATGCTTGGGCTGAAAGAAAAGCAGTCTTATCGGAAAATAGGAGCTTCCTTAGTTATTGATCGTTTTTCGGGCTTTTTAGCTTTAAGCTTAGTGGTTATTATTTCTTTTATCTTTGGGTATGGCCTGGTAAGAGAAAAGAGTGTTTATATAGCGGTATTAATTGTTATCCTTTCAGTCTTTTTCTTAGGAGTGTTTATTTTCAGCAGAAGGGTATACCGCTTAACCCTGCGCCTTTTTGGAAAATTTCCTGTCCTTCAGGGAAAAATGGAAGAATTTCACCAATACCTTTATTCTTTTAGGAAAAAACCTCTATCTTTTTCTAAAATCCTGCTGATATCGCTTGTAATCCAGGGATTAATGCCTTTGACTTTTTACATAGTCAGTCTTTCTTTGGGGTTGGATATAAACCCGATTTTATTTTTAATATTAGTTCCTATAATAATGGCAGTAGCATCGCTTCCGGTAACCATCGCCGGATTAGGCACAAGAGAAGTTATGGCGGTATACTTTTTTTCTAAGATTGGAATAGAAAAATCTTTGGCATTAGGTATTTCATTAAGCAATTTTCTTTTTTATATAATCGCGGGACTTATAGGCGGCATCGTTTATGTTGCATTTTATAGTCGACGGGTATAATTTGATATATAGAATAAAGGAGCTTAAGAAACAGCAGCCTTTGGAAAGAAGGCGGAGGATTCTAATCAGCAGTTTAGAGAAGTTTAAGTTAAGTATGAGCCCGCGAAACAGAGTCACAGTTGTCTTTGACGGTAAAGAAAATGTTTATCCCTTAACTAAACTTTCAGAAATTATAGAGATTGTTTTTTCTAAGCTGACCAATGCTGATGAAGTTATTAAGAAAATGGTTTATTCAACTAAAGCAGTGAAAAACATAGTTGTTGTTACTGATGACAGGGAGATAATAAATTATATAAAGAAATTAGGGGCTAAGCATATGGCAGGAGATGATTTTCTTAAAGGCATAGATAAGAAAAGAGAAACGAACCCTCCTGATTCTGGCTACAAAGTTGATAATATCCAGGCCGGAATAATTAACCGTGAAATAAGGACTTTTTTAGAAAACAAGCTTCATTAAAATCTCTCCTTATGTAACATTTCAGTAAGGAATGGAAGAGGGCAGATGGTAGAGCAGGATTACATAAAATTCTTAGGGACAGCCGGAGCGAGGTTCGTTATGATAAAGCAGCTTCGCTCTTCAGCAGGTATTTGGCTGAGTTCTAAAGGGGTTAATGTTTTGATTGATCCTGGCCCCGGTTCTCTTATTAGGGCTCTCAATTCCCGCCCGAAACTCAACCCTGAAGAATTAGACGCTGTTATTCTTACTCACAAGCATTTGGACCACTCAAATGACGTAAATTTGATGATAGAAGCTATGACTGGCGGCGGTTTTAAGCATAGAGGATCGCTTTTTGCCCCTAAAGACTGTTTTGGAAATAAAGGAGTAGTTTTTGATTATGCCGCGAAGCTTGTTCCCCGGATTGAATATTTGGATAAAGGAAACTTTGAGATTAAAGGATTTCGTTTTGAAGTTCCGGAAAAGATGATCCATCCTGTTTTAACTTTCGGCCTGAAGTTCTCTCTTGGGAATAAAACAGTATCTCTGATTTCTGATACTGCTTTTTTTGAAGAATTGAAAACCCTGTATAGAGCGGATGTCCTGATAATAAATGTTGTCTTTTATGAAAAACGGGAAGGGATAGCTCATCTTTGTTTAGGGGAAGCTAAGAAGATAATTTCTGCTGTTAAGCCGGAATTGGCGGTCTTGACCCATTTCGGCATGACAATGCTAAGGGCTAAACCTCACAAAATAGAAAAAGAATTGACCGCTGAATTGGGAGTAGAGGTAAAATGCGCTTATGACGGTATGCGCCTGGGGGCAAATCTTGACATCATACATAAGGACAGAGGACAGAAGTCATAAGTCAAATTAGCTCATAGCTGATGGCTGACATCGTGCACCCGATAAAAATCTAAACTCTAAGCTCTAAACTCTAAACAATTTCAAATATCAAATGTTCAAAATACCTGCTTCGCTATTGTCTGCCTATTGGTGAAGCCGATGGCTCGGCAAGGTGAGCAGATGGCCAAAACAAAAAAGTTCTGAAAATTAGAAAATTAGGATTTGTTTAGGATTTAGAAATTAGGATTTAGGATTTGATTGTGGTGTCAGGTATCATGTCAGGTCTTGACATCATATATAAGAGGAGATAAGAGTACTCTTATTCAGGGGAACCAAAATAGGGGAACCAAAATTTGGTTGAGAAGATAAAATCTGAATGGTAAAATACTCCTATGCTGGAAAAACGCAAAACCCCCCGTTTTGATATCCCTATTAAGATTGAATACTCAAGAGTTTCTTCGGATAAAAAAAGCCTGCTTTCCTGTTCTAAGGATATAAGTATGAGAGGGGTAAGGATTACTGCTGAAGAAAAGTTTAGCTCAGATGACATATTAGACCTCGCTTTCTATCTGCCTAACCGGCCGGTTCAGGAAGCTTTAGGCAAGGTTATGTGGCAATCTGAGGATAAAGCCGGGTTTGATACGGGGATCCGGTTTTTAAACATCAGGGATTCCTTAAAAGAGGATATCTTTGATTATCTCAATAAATATTTTCCTTCAAAACTTCAGGAGAAATGGTGGGCTAAAGCTAAGAGCGTATGACAGTATTTATTGCTGATGATAACGAAGAGTTTGTAGTTTCTATCGGAGAGTTTATAATGAGGAAGAGATCCCGTCTTGAATCTTCCGGAAGTGTTAAAGAAGCTTTACCCCGTTAGAGAACAAACTTCTCTAACGGGATTTCCTCATCTAAAAATTAATGGATGAATCATGGATAAGATAAAGAATATAAATGATATTTTGGAACGGCAAAGCTATAACCTTCCTAAAAAAACATTCATAATCTTTGGGAAAAAGAAAATGACTTTCAGGAAAGTAGAAGTCTTATCTTCCGCTTTATCCTCTTACCTCTATGATTTAGGCGTCAGGGCAGGGAGCAGGGTTTGCATCTGGATGTATAACTGTCCGGAATTTGTAATATCTTATTTTGCCATTTTCAGGCTGGGAGCTATAGCCGTTCCTATAAACAGCATGTTCAGGAGAGAGGAAGCTCATTTTGTCGCTGAAGATTCTGAAGCGGAAGTCATGATCTGCAGTTCGGATAAAATAGATGATGCTGTAAATATCCGGGCTAGGGTAGGCAGTCTGAATAAAATATTATCTTTTTCCTTTGACGCGGATAAGTTCCCCCGGATAGGAGATTTGGCGGGTATTTTTAGTTCCGGAAGGAAATTTTCGACAGAGAAGGGAATAAATCCTGATGATACAGCCGAGATATTATATACTTCAGGGACTACCGGGAAGCCTAAAGGGGTTTGTTTGACACATAAGAACCTTATATCAAATGTCAGGGGGTGTTGTCAGGTAATTAGGGCATCCAGCAGAGATACTTTTATCTGCCTCCTGCCTCTGTTTCATTCTTTTGCTTCTACGGTATGTATGCTTTTGCCTTTGTATTTAGGATGCAGTACGGTTATTTTCAGGGTGATACGGCCATTTAAACGGGTGCTCAGAAGCGTGATGAGAAATAGGGTTACAATTTTCGTGGGGGTGCCTTCTTTGTTCAACGTGCTGAAGAATTTAAAGATCCCCCGGTTTTTGAATAACTTTCTTCTTCGGATAATAAGCCCTTTAAGGGTATGCATTTCCGGAGCTGCCGCTTTGCCTAAAAATGTTATATCTGAGTTTGAGAAGAAATTCCGGACGCCTCTTTTAGAAGGCTACGGTTTAACAGAAGCTTCTCCTGTGGTTTCTTTAAGCCCTTTAAAAGGCAAAAGAGTTTTAGGTTCTATCGGCCTGCCTTTGCCTTCTGTAAAGGTAAAAGTTGTAAGCCCTGAAGGTAAAAGATTGGGAGTAAACCAGCGCGGAGAACTGATAGTTAAAGGGCCTAATATTATGAAAGGTTATTTTAAGCTTGAGGAAGAGACAAAGAAAGCAATTGTAGACGGATGGCTCTACACCGGAGACTCAGCTTTTATTGACGAAGAAGGGTACATCTTTATCACTGGCAGGATTAAGGATATGATAAATGTCCGCGGCCTTAATGTCTATCCCCGGGAGATAGAGGACCTTCTTTACCAGCTTCCTTATATAAAAGAATCGGCTGTAATAGGCGTATCCCATCCCCGTAAAGGAGAAGTGCCGATAGCGGTAGTTTCTCTTGAGGAAAACGAAAAACGGGATGTTCTTTCTAAAGAAATACTTAATTTTCTTAAAATAAGGCTTGCGGAATTTAAAGTCCCCTTTAAAATAATCTTCCGGAGTGAATTGCCTAAGAATGCTGCCGGTAAGATAGTCAAGTATGTTTTAAAAGAAGAAATAGAGAGAGAATTGTTTTCTCCAAAGATTAAAAATAATCATGCCTAAAACAAAAATAATCGCTACTTTAGGGCCTGCCAGCAGTACAGAAAGCATTATCCGCAAAATGATGATTGACAGCTTAGATGTTGCCCGGTTCAATTTTTCTCACGGAACGCACAAAGAGCATTTGAACCGGATTAAGGTTATCCGCAGGCTTGATAAAAAGTATAAAAGGCATATAAGGATCCTTCAGGATTTGGAGGGTTACAGGATAAGAATTGGAGAATTGCCTTTTCCTTTAACTCTTCAGAAGAAGCAGGTGTATTATCTCTCTTCTAAAATAAAAGGCGAAAACAGAGTCATACCTTTTGATTATTCCGGCAGGTTATCAGATATAAAAGAAGGTTCTTTTATTTACATTGATGACGGAAAAATTCTTCTCAAAGTTATCTCTCGCCAGGAGAAAGCATTGAAAACCAAGGTCATTGTAGGGGGTATTCTTTATTCCCGCAAGGGGGTGAACATACCCGGGTTAAAGTTTAAGTTTAAGGGGTTAACTGAAAAAGATAAGGTTGATTTGGAGTTTGCTTTTGAACATAAACCGGATTTTATTGCCCAGTCTTTTGTGCGCAGCCAGGCTGATATACTCAGTTTACGCCGCTATTTGGGAAACCGCCTGCCTGATTGCAAGATTATAGCAAAGATTGAGAATGAAGACGGGATAAAAAATATCTCTTCAATATCCGAAGAAGCCGATATTATAATGGTTGCCAGGGGGGATATGGGAGTTTCAATACCTGTCTATAAAGTCCCTCTTGTCCAGAAGGAAATGATAAAGCTCTGCCGGAAAAAGAAAAAGAAGGTTATTGTGGCTACCCAGATGCTTGAGAGTATGACTGACAATATTATTCCTACCCGGGCGGAAGTTTCTGATGTAGCCAATGCCATTCTTGACGGAGCGGATATGGTTATGCTTTCAGGCGAGACCGCAAAAGGAAAGTATCCCGTGGAATCCGTGAATATGATGAACGAAATAATAAAATATACCGAAAATTACATTAAAATTGGAAAAGATTATTCGTTTAGCTCTTTCTTTATCTAAAAGATAGGGACAGCCGGAAGTTTAAAAAGATTCTTAAACTCTGTAGATAGACAACCTCCCTTGGGTTTTCTCTTAAAAATTATGTTATAATTGTAAAGCTGATAAAAACTAATGCGCGCGCTTTGCGAGTATCGAAGGGGTACGGCTCTTAATTATTAACTACACAGATATCGTAAACTCTAAATCATAAACTCTAAAACCTAAACAAATTCCTACCTGCGCCAAGACTTCCATCGGCTTCCCTCGGCTTCGCCGGGAGGCGAGCGGCAGGCAGGCAAAATCAAAATGATTAAAATTCAAAACGTTATTCATAACTCATTGAAAAGAAGTTTGTTTTAAACATTCGAATATTTGAATTTTGAGTTTATTTTCTGCCTGAGACGGATCAGCCTTTGGCTGAAGAGTTTAGGATTTAGAACATTTGATATTTGAAATTGTTTAGAGTTTAGAGTTTTTATCGGGTGCACGATGTATATATATTTGCCCCTTGATCAATATGTATAAGTTATGGCAGTAATTTTATTTCTCATTACGGTAATAACCGGGATAGGCGCTATCGTTTATTTCCTTTTTAATGAAGGGAAGATGATAATTAAGAAGCGTTCGGATAAACAGCTTCTTTCTGTCAGGGAAGGACAGGTATCTTCTCTCAAAGAGACAAAAAAAACGCTTATTTCTAAGATAGAACAGGCAAAAAAAGAGTTAGCTGATTTGGAAGAAAAGCTAAGGTTATCCGAAGATAAACAGAAAGAACTGCTGAGGGAATTGGATAAATATAAAGAATGGCTTAAGGCCGAGAAGGACAGGCAGGATAAGCTTATAAACAGCAGGCCTGAGATTGAGGCGAAGCTTGCAGAGAAAGAAAAAGCTTTAGAAAATGAATTTTCCCAGAAAGTCAAGCTTCAGAAAGAATTAGCTGATATTTCAGAAAAGTTTCTTCTTATGGAAAAAGAGAATAAAGATAAGAGCGGAATTATCCGGGTGCTGAAAGAACAGCTTAGTAAATTGGATAAAGATATATCCGGATACAAGGATACCATTTCAGTATTTGAAAAGGAAAAGAAGGCCAGCAGTTTTGTTTCAGTTAAAGAATACCGGATCCTTGAGGATAAATTTGAGTCTTTGAAAAGTGATTATGATAAGCTTAAGCAGAGGTATCTGTTAAAGAAAAAGCGCTTAGAAACTTTAATTGTAGGCGCGGCAACCGGAAGTGATATTAAGAAAGCCATTGAGGAAGCTAAGCAGGACAGCCTTTCTGATCCGGTCTTAATTGAGGAAGAAGTAAAGAAAAAGGCAGAGACAGAAGAAGAAACGAAGGTAAAAGAAGAGGCAATTGAGAAGGAACAGGAACCTGAAAAGGCAGGGGATAGAAAAAAAACCGAAGAAGATACAGAGGAAGAAGTAAGGCCCGTTAGAAAAATTCTTTCTAACGAGATAAAAGAAAAAATAACTGAAGAAACAAAGGAAAATGAAAAGGAAGAATCAAGGCCGGAAGATAAAGATGTGTCCGAATCCCTTTTAAGCAATACTAAAGAAGAAAATATTCCCGAAAAACCGGATAAAGGCCTTTTATCCGAAGAAAGTAAAGAAATTCTGAAAGAAAAGAAACCTGTCCAGCAGGGGAAATCATCTTTTGCTAAAGACAGCAAATCGGCTCTTTTGGACAAGGTAAAAGATATAGATTTATCGGCATTAAGGAATATCGGCATTATGGCTCATATTGATGCCGGAAAGACCACTGTCACTGAACGGATCCTTTTCTATACCGGAAAGTCGCATAAAATAGGAGAAGTCCATGATGGTAAAGCCCAGATGGACTGGATGAAGCAGGAACAGGAAAGGGGTATAACCATTACTTCAGCGGCTACTACCTGTCATTGGAAAAAGCGCCGGATAAACATAATTGATACTCCCGGCCATGTTGATTTTACTGTTGAGGTTGAGAGGAGCTTGAGGGTTCTTGACGGAGCGGTGGCTGTATTTTGCGCTGTATCCGGTGTCCAGGCCCAGTCGGAAACTGTCTGGCGCCAGTCGGAGAAGTACAATGTTCCCAAGATAGCTTTTATTAATAAAATGGACAGAGTAGGGGCGGATTTTTACTCTGTGTTTAAGAATATAGAGAAATCTTTAGGCGCTTCTTTGGCGCCTTTACAGATTCCTTTAGGAGAGGCGGAGAATTTCAAGGGAGTTATAGATCTTCTTGAAATGAAGGCTTTAATATATAACGATTCTTTAGGTAAGGAGATAGAGGCTGTAGATATTCCTGAAGATATGAAGAAAAAAGCGGAGGAATTCCTCGGCATATTAAAAGAGAGGGCTTCCGGATGCGATCATAGTTTGACTGAAAAGTACCTTAAATCTCCCGCAGAAATTACTAAAGAAGAGGTCATTTCAGCTTTACATAAAGGAACTGTTTCTAACAAAGTTGTTCCGGTTTTATGCGGTTCGGCCTTAAAAAACAAAGGTGTCCAACAGCTTCTTGACGCGATAGTTTTATTCCTGCCTTCTCCTTTGGATAAAGAAGATATCGAAGCTGAAGACGCGGATAATCCTGAGAAAAAAGTAACTGTGTCTCCCGGCATAAAATCTCCCTTTACCGCCCTTGCTTTTAAAGTTCAGGCAGACGAACATATGGGAAAACTTGTCTACATCAGGACATATTCGGGAGCGGTAGCTGCGGGTTCTTACGTTTTTAATTCTACTAAAGGGAAGAAGGAAAGGATAGGTAAAATATTCCATATGCACGCGAATAAAAGAGAAGCCCGGGATGTTTTAGCATCGGGAGATATTGCCGCGATAACGGGATTGAGCCGCACTGTTACCGGAGATACTCTCTGTGATTTGGGAAACCCGGTAATCTTAGAGCCTATAAAATTCCCTAATCCCGTGGTTTCTTTGAGCATAAAGCCCGGGAGCAGAAAGGACCAGGATAAATTATCCAAAGCTTTGGCAAAACTGGCGGAGGAAGACCCCACTTTTTCAATCAGTATCAATAAAGAAACAAAAGAAGTCCTTTTAACCGGTATGGGTGAACTGCATTTAGAAGTTATTGTTGACAGGCTTAAGAATGAATTCAAAGTCGGAGTTGAAACCGGAAGGCCTAAAGTGGCATACAAAGAAACAATCAGGAAGCAGGTTACAGAAGATTATAAGCATGTCAAGCAGACCGGCGGACATGGCCAGTACGGCCATGTTGTTTTTGAGGTTTCTCCGGCGGAGCGGGGTAAAGGGCTTGAGTTTATTAACAGCATTAAAGGAGGAGCGATTCCTAAGAATTATATCCCGGCTGTTGAAAAAGGGTTAAAGAGCATTATGGAAAAAGGCGTATATGCCGGATTTCCGGTAGTTGATGTCAAAGTCAATTTAATAGACGGGTCTTTTCATGAAGTAGATTCTTCAGAGTTGTCTTTTAAAATGGCTTCTATCGGGTGCTTTAAACAGGCGGAGATAAAAGCTAATCCGGTTATACTTGAACCTTATATGTCTTTAGAGATATCCACGCCTCAGGAGTATGCCAGCAGTATTGTGGGCAACATCTGTTCCTGCCGGGGCAGGGTTATAAATATCGAAGACAAACATGGGCAGAAGGTTGTGATAGCGCAGGCTCCTTTATCCGAACTTTTCGGCTATACCACTACTTTACGCTCAATAAGCAGCGGCAGAGCTTCTTGTTCTATGGAGTTTTTTCGCTATATGGAAGTGCCTTCAGAATTAGCTCAAAACATTATTGAACAAAATAAGAGATCTTAAGGTGATATTTCTTGCTGATTCCTTATGTAATATCTCAGTTGATAACTGAAATGTTACATAAGGGTGGAAAAAATCTTGGCTTTTGCTGAAAAAGGTTGATTTATTAAATATTTTGATTATAATAGCGCCTTTTAACCTTAGTAAGGTTTATAATTTTGATTAGGAGGAAAGGATAATGGCTCGGTTAATTGATCTGGAAAAAATAAGGAATATCGGCATTATGGCTCATATTGATGCCGGAAAGACCACTGTTACTGAACGGATTCTTTTTTATACGGGGAAATCCCATAAAATAGGCGAGGTCCATGAGGGTAAAGCCCAGATGGACTGGATGAAACAGGAACAAGAACGGGGTATAACTATTACTTCAGCTGCTACTACCTGTCATTGGAAAGAGAGCCGGATAAACATAATTGATACTCCCGGCCATGTTGATTTTACCGTTGAGGTTGAAAGAAGTTTAAGGATACTTGACGGGGCGATAGCGGTTTTCTGCGCGGTGGGAGGAGTAGAACCTCAGTCGGAAACTGTCTGGCGCCAGTCGGATAAATATAATGTTCCAAAAATTGCCTTTATTAATAAAATGGACAGAGTAGGAGCTGATTTCTTCGGTGTCTTGAAGAGTATTGAGAAAAGATTAGGCGCGAATGCTATTCCTTTACAGATTCCAATAGGTTCTGAAGATGATTTCCGGGGGATAATAGACCTTTTGGAAATGAAAGCTTATGTCTATGACGATGAATCTTTCGGCAAAAACTTTCATGTTGAAGATATTCCCGAAGAATTGAAAGAAATTTCCGGAAAGTACCGCCATATTATGGTAGAAAAAGCTGTTGAATTGGAAGATTCATTGACTGAGAAATACCTTGAATCTGAAAAGTCGGTTACTTCTGAAGATTTAATCCGCTCTATCCGTAAGGGGACCATATCTAATAAAATAGTTCCCGTTCTTTGCGGATCGGCATTTAAGAATAAAGGCATCCAGCGCCTTTTAAATGCTGTCGTTTTGTACCTTCCGTCTCCGGTTGATATCTCTGCTGTTGAAGGACACAGCCTGTCTGATTCAAACAAAAAGATTTTAAGAAAACCTGATGATGCTGAACCCTTCTCAGCCCTGGCTTTTAAAGTCCAGACCGACCCTCATATGGGGAAGCTCGTTTATATAAGGGTGTATTCCGGCAGGCTTGAATCAGGTTCCTATGTTTTTAATGCTGTAAAAGATAAAAAGGAGAGAGCTGGAAGGATTTTACAGATGCATGCTAATAAAAGAGAAGATAGGTCGGATATCTATACCGGAGATATCGCCGCGGTTATAGGATTGGACCATACAGCAACCGGAGATACTCTTTGTGATATGAATAATCCTATTATTCTTGAATCTATAGAGTTTCCCGCGCCGGTCATATCAATAAGCATAAAACCTCAAAGCCGTTCTGACCAGGATAAACTCAGCAAAGCTTTAGCTAAGCTGACTGAAGAAGACCCTACTTTTACTGTAAGTTCTGACACTGAAACTGGAGAAACAATTCTTTCCGGTATGGGCGAACTGCATTTGGATATTATTGTGGATAGATTAAAGCAGGAGTTTAATGTTTCGGCAATAGTAGGTAAACCAAAAGTCGCTTACAAAGAGACTATAATAAAGAGAGTCACCGAGAATTATAAACATGTCAAGCAGACCGGCGGGCACGGCCAGTATGGCCATGTTGTTTTAGATATTTCTCCGGCAGATCCTAACCAGGGTTTTGAGTTTAAAAATAGTATTAAAGGAGGGGCTATCCCCAGGGAATATATCCCATCAGTAGAGAAGGGCGTTATAAATATGATGAAGAAAGGCATATATGCCGGGTTCCCCATAGTTGATGTCAAAGTTGATTTAGTTGATGGTTCTTATCATGAAGTTGATTCTTCGGATTTAGCTTTTAAGCTTGCCGCGGGCGAGTGTTTCAAAAGAGCCTTTATGAAAGCTATGCCGGTATTATTAGAGCCGCTCATGTCTTTGGAAATCGTTACTCCTAAGGAGTATGTGGGAAATATTGTAGGCGATGTTTGTTCCCGCAGGGGCAAGGTTTTTGGAATTGAAAACAAGGCCGGCCAGCAGATTATTTCTGCTGAAGTCCCCCTGTCGGATATGTTTGGTTATACTACGGCATTGCGTTCATTGAGCAGCGGCAGGGCTGTTTCTTCTATGCATTTTGAGAAATATGTTAAAGTTCCGTTTGAGCTTGCCCAGAAAATTATTGAAGATAAGAATGCCGCAAAGAAATAGCCGTTTTTGTAGATTAACACATTCTTTAAGAGTGATAGCTCCTGTTTTTTATAATTATCTGTCAGCAGTTGGATAGAAAAATATGCCCGGAGGGCTGGACCCAATTTTACCCTGCTAAAAGCTGGGGAAAAGTGGAAAGGCCGGGGTTACCTAAGAAATTTCCATGCGCTTTTCCTATAGGATAGATATACCTATATCTTTTAATGGGAAGGTCTAATTTATTTCGCAAGTTGATCTCATAATCATATAGCTTTTATAAGATAGTAGGAAATAGCGCTTTCTAATGCAAATCTCGGGTTGACAGAGGTTTCTTTATCTAATAAAATATGTCAACAGAATTAGTTGAGCAATACAGGCAGCTATTTTAAAGAAGGGAGATTATGGCAATATATTTTATTATTTTAGGTGTTGTTGTTGTGGTAGTTTTAATTTTAGGTGCTATTATCGGCGCAGGCAGCCCTGTGGCAAAGAAAATAGTGGAAGTTTTAGCGGACGAAATAAAGAAACTTGAAAGAATGACCTTTGATGAGCTCAGCCATTTATGCAAGAAAGACCCGGAAAGAGAAATTGGCCATAAACATGGAAAGTTTATCCGCAATCTTTCCTGCACTACCTATGATAACACAGGGGGAAAATATCTGGACAATCCCCATTTGATATTGAAGACAAAAGTTATGGTAAGTTCAAAGGACAGAGCCTACTCTGATTATCAGCATATTACCAAGAAAAAAAGCCTTAAAGAAAAAGGTTCTTATCAAAAAACGGTTGAACGCCTTAAATAGTATTTATCCCGGCAGGCAATACCCCATCAGGAATGGGGATGGCGCCCCGATGCTTCGATCGGGACAGGCCGCTCTGCGGAAGTCCGAATGCCGCGGCTATAAGGCCGCAGAGCTTCTTTAAAAAGCTGTGTTTTTAGGCAGTATCCTTTTTCTGAAATCTCTGCCCTTTTCAATCGGAAGGCTTTCAAATTATTCTTAAATCCATTATATAAAATATTGCGAAGAAATCCTGACAAATGATATTGTAACAGTATCATTATTCAGGAGGTGTTATGTGAATTTGATTACACGGGATTCAGACTACGCTGTTCAGGCGGTTTGTCTTATAGCCGAGAAAAAGGAGAAAAGAGTTTCTGTTAGAGAATTAGTCCGGGAGCTTAAGATACCCAGGCATTTTTTGAGAAGGATACTTCAGGTTCTGAGCAGGAAAGGTATTCTTAAATCTTATGAAGGCAGGAGGGGAGGGTTTTCCTTATCGCTTAAGCCTTCATTTCTGTCTCTTTTAGATATAATAACGGTTTTTCAGGGTGATATTAGGCTTAACGGCCATACTTTTAAAAAGAAGATATGCCCTCATATACGGAATTGCAGGATAAAGAAAGAGTTGGACCTCATAGAAAGAGACATGATTGCGGGTTTAGAATCAATTACTATCAGGTCTATTATAAAATAGATAAAGGCTGTCTTTTATGGAGTATATAAAAGCGGAGTTTGTTGAAAGAAATCAATTACCCCACAGCAAGCTATGGGGTATCAAAAGTTTATTCTTTATAACTCTCTCGCGACAAATTGCGGGAAATGAACTACCTCGTAGCTTGCTGCGAGGTAGTTCATTAAACGGGCCTTTAGGAAACTGTATTTTTAAGCCGGAATATAAAAAGACAGCTTTTCTTGCCGGAGGAGTCGGATAACACCGGTCATTTCTATCTTGGCATATATCACGAAAACCGCCTCTCAACAGATGCTGTCCTGATATATTCTAACAGGACAGGGGATATAGCTTTTGAGAAATAGCTTGATTTCTTTGCTGAGAACAGCGAAAATATACGCGTCTTTTATACAGTTTCAGGATATGAGCCAAAAGAAAAGAAACACCTTTTCGGGCCTATTGATAAAAAGCTGATATTAAAAAACTGAAGACTTTGACAGCCGGATATTCTTATCTTCGGTCCTCCGGCTATGGTAAAAAGTATGTGTGATGTTTGTTTTGACGCAGGCTGTAGTACCCCTCGTTAGAGGACTTCGTTTTTTTACCCCGTTAGAAAGAATTTTTCTAACGGGGCGGGCGGTCTGCTTTGACGGTGATTTTAAACCGCCGTCGCCTTTAATCGGTAATGACCACCGATTAAAATCGGATAGTCCCGTTAGAAGTTTACTGACAAATATATATACATCGTGCACCCAAAAATATACACACATCGTGCACTCTTAGTAACGATTTGTATACACACATCGTGCACTTATTGATATAATGCCTTGTGTTAATATCTGAGAAAAATCAGGCATATATAAACGAAAAAGAACCAAGAAAAATAAATTGTCAAAACCGTTAGAGTGCACGATGTCTATATATTTTAAAAAGTTAATTCTGGTGCACGATGTCTGTATATTTATTAGTTTACTTCTAACGGGATGAACTTTCTCTAACGGGGTAAAGAGAGATTAAGGATAGAAAACTTTATGGGATATTAAACAGGCAGGGGGAGATTCAAGAGTTTTATAAAGAAGTATAGGCAAAATGATTGATTTTAAAGAAATTGTTTTTAAAAGATACAATAACCAAGATTACCAAATGATAAACCCCAAATCCAAATACTACAAAATTCAAAATAAATCCCAAATCCCAAATCTAAAAGAGAGGGACATTGATTCTTCTTGTTTTTGGATTTTGGATTTTGAGTTTATTTGGTAGTATTGGTAATATTGGGATTTTGGATTTTCTTTCTATCTTGGTTATTGGTTATTAAACTTTTGATAATACGTAAATTTTAGGAGGGGTGGCAGAGTCTGGTTTATCGCGGCGGTCTTGAAAACCGTTGAGGCGAAAGCTTCCGGGGGTTCGAATCCTCTCCCCTCCGCCATTGCAACCAATTCGAACCCTTGTGTTCTTTGTCCAGGAGCGCGAGGGTTCTTATTTTTGTATGGGCTACATAATAAGGCTTGAAATCCTTCTCATGCTCTGCGAAGAGCTGATAGAAATCAGCATCTTTGTTTGAGATTGGTTCTAAACATATAGGGCTAAGCAGCCCTTTAAGGGCGAGAGCAGAGGAAATAGTATTTTTATTTAGAGTTTCTCTTAGTTTATCTAACCTATAATCAATCCATTCCTTAGGCGGCGCTTTAAAGTTATTCTCTTTTTGAAACTCAAGTGAGCTTATTTCTTGTTTTAACCCTTCATTTTTCTTTTCAGCCGCAGATAAGGCTTCTGATATAGCCTTTGAGAAATTACCTATCTTTATAAAATTAAGATAATTCTCAATTTCCTGCCGAATCTTATCAAACTGAGCTTTCTTTTTCTTAATTAGTTCCGGTACTTCATTGAGGCCTTCCGCAGCTGTCCTCTCAACATTCTTATAAATGTATTCTAAGTTTTCAGCTGTCAGTATCTTATTCTTTAATTCATCAATAATAGTTCTTTCTATCCTTTTTCGGGGGATAAGGAGTTTATTATCACATGTTTTTCTTTTTGCGTTGTAACATCCATAATAACCGCTTCCTTTGCCGCTTATAAGTACGATTGCTCCTTTGCAAGAATTACACTTCATTAATCCGGAGAAGAGGTGGGTGGGGCTTGTGTGAACATAACTTTTTTGTTGGTAGAACTTTTTTTTATTGCTGATTGGCCAAGTGCCTTTTAATTCATTCAATCTATTCTGAACCTTTCCCCACAGTTCTCTGTCAATAATCACTAAATCGTTTCGATGAAGAGGGATTAAGTCTTTCTCCGGCCTATCTACCTTCTTTTTCTTACCGGTCATAGGGTCTCGGACAGTCTTAGATTTTCTCCAATTCCAATTTCCAATGTATTTCTCGTTCTTAAGAATTCTTGAAACTGTTGAAATATTCCAGCCGCCCCGCATATTCCTTTTAGTGGATATTCTTTCTTCATTTAGTTTAATAGTTATCTTATGGATGCTTTTACCATTGGCAAACTCCTGGAATATTCTTTTTACGATTTCAGCCTCTTCGGGATTAATAACATGGATCATTCCTTCATATTTTGCTTGTCCTTTACGGTTAAGTTTTAGTTCACCTTTTGGCTTAGTTCTGTATCCGTATACATTTTCTCCTGCGCTAAAACCTCTTAGTTTCTGCCCTTCGAGGCCCCGGGCAGTCTTTTTACGCAGGTCATCCAGATACAGCTCATTTATAAGTCCGCGTACCTGAATACCAAGCTTAGAATTCTCATCTTCTGTAGTTATCCCGTCAGATACAGATATAATCTTTACTTGATAATAATTAAATTTAAGGACTAAAGTAAGCATTTGGTGGTTACTGCGGGAGAGACGAGAGAGGTCATCTACAATTACCGCTTCAAACTCTTTGTTCTCTGCGGCTTTTTCTAAAGCTTGCAGTCCAGGACGGTTAATAAGTGATCCGGAAAGAGCTTCATCTACATAAATATGCTTTTCCTCAATAGTAAAGTTATTTCCCTTAGCATAATTTCTACATACCCTCACTTGATCCTCAATGCTTTTTTCGCTTTGGTTTTCAGAAGAGTATCGGGTATAAACAGCGGCTTTCATTTATAACCTCCTTGTTTTGTAAAGATTTCAGGATTTTCTTTTGCGGCTTGGATATATTCTTTAGCAATTATTGCCGAGATAACGTCTAATAAATTCCGGATATCAGGGTTATCCGCCCAATTAAAGTTAATAGGGCAAGTTTTAGGATTGATTTGTGGCGTTGTTTGTTCAAAAATCAGCTTATTCATAAAATCTAAAAATACTTGATAAATTTTAAAGAAGAGCTAAAATATCACTAAATTAAAAGCAATAAAGTAATAGCAATCTATTAATACAATAATAGCAATATATTGATAGTTTGTCAAGTAAAAAATAGGAGATTTTATGCTTTCATCAAATATTAAAAAACTTAGGAAAAAACATCATCTATCTCAAGAACAGCTTGCCCAAAAAGCAGGAATTACCTACAGCACCCTAATCAAGATAGAATCGGGGAATAACAAGAATCCAACCTTGGAGACTTTAACAAAACTCGCTAATGTTTTTAAGATTAAGATAGATGAGTTGGTGGGGAGGAAATAGGAGGAGATGAGGCTAAAAGAATCAGTAAAAGTTGAATTTAAGAAATCCACCGCAAAACTAAAACAGGTAAAATTTTTAAAGCGAATAGGTTCTCCAAAAGGCGGGTATTGGGAAGTTTTAAAGGATGAATGATAAGAAAAAAGTCGCAGGGATTAAATCCTGGCCAAAAGATGACCGTCCCAGAGAAAAGCTTTTAAGAGATGGTGAGCACAAACTTTCTAAGACTGAGCTTTTGGCGATACTTCTTCGCAGTGGAGTTAAAGGCGAGAGTGCGATTGATCTGGCAAGGAAAATATTGCAGAAGTTTAAAACCTTCCGCAATATGAGCCATACAGATATAAGAGACTGGAAAGAATTAAAGGGTTTAGGCCAGGCTAAGATTGCCCAGATAAAGGCGGCGATTGAGATTGGCCGCAGAATGGCGGAGGAAAAAATAGAAGAAAAACCCAAAATAAAATCATCTAAAGATGTTATTGAATATTTTACGCCCCGTATGCGGGATTTAAAAACAGAGATATTCAAGATTGTCCTGCTCAATTCCAAAAATAGAATTATAGATATCATTGAAATAACTGAAGGGACAGTAAACCAGGCTATTCCCATAATCAGAGAAATCTTCCAAAAAGCTATGCGGGAATATACCGTTTCAATTATCTGTGTTCATAATCATCCCTCCGGCGACCCCACGCCCAGTTTGGAAGATAAAACTTTTACCCGGGAGCTTATTCAGGCAGGCAAAATATTGCAGACAAAAGTATTAGACCATATCATAATAGGAGATAATAAATATTTTAGTTTCGCGGATGAAGGGATAATAAGTTGAATAAAATAAGGGAAGAGGAAAATTATGGCACTTAGAAAATCACAACTTTATAGTTCTATTTGGCAGGCTTGCGACCAGCTTCGCGGAGGAATGGATGCTTCACAGTATAAAGATTATGTTCTTGTCCTTTTGTTTGTAAAGTATGTCTCGGATAAATATGCGGGGAAAGAAAACGCGCTTGTGATTGTGCCTGAAGGCGGAAGTTTCAGCGATTTAGCCAAACTTAAAGGTAAACCAAATATTGGAGAAGGTATTAATGTGGCATTAAGCAAGTTAGCCGAGGCCAACGCCTTAAAGGGCGTGATTGATGCCGTTGATTTTAATAATGAGGATAAACTTGGCAAAGGTAAAGAGATGCAGGACAGGCTTTCAAACCTTGTTGCTATCTTTGAAAATTCCAATTTAGATTTTAGCGGTAATCGCGCCGAAGGTGATGACCTTTTAGGAGATGCTTATGAGTATCTGATGAAGAATTTTGCTGTAGAATCCGGTAAGAGCAAAGGCCAATTTTATACACCGGCAGAAGTATCGCGCGTAATAGCGAAAGCGATAGGAGCGGATAAGGCAACAAGAAGATCTCAGACTGTTTATGACCCTACCTGTGGCAGTGGTTCTCTTCTTCTTAAAGTTGCAGCAGAAACTCCAAAAGGAATTACTATTTATGGCCAGGAGTTAGAGAATACAACTGCCGCGCTTGCTATTATGAATATGTGGCTTCATAACCAGCCGGAAGCGGAGATTAGAAAAGGGCAAAGCACTCTTTCCAATCCTCTTTTTCTTAATTCGGACGGCTCACTTAAGACCTTTGATTTTGTTGTTGCTAATCCTCCTTTTTCATACAAAGCCTGGCGTAATGGCTTTGACCCCGAACATGATAAATACGAACGTTTTACAGGTTTTGGCATACCACCTGCAAAGAATGGAGATTTTGCTTTTTTACTCCATATTATCCACTCTATGAAAAGCACGGCTAAAGGGGCGGTGATTTTACCTCACGGAGTGCTATTTCGCGGAAACGCTGAAGCCCAAATTCGGGAAAACATAATTAAGCGCGGATATATAAAAGGGATTATTGGGTTACCTTCTAATTTGTTTTACGGTACAGGTATTCCCGCCTGTATTATTGTCCTTGATAAAGAAAACGCCTCAAGCCGCAGAAGTATATTTATAGTAGATGCCTCAAAAGGATTTATCAAAGATGGCAATAAGAATCGTCTGCGTGAGCAGGACATCAAAAAGATAGTTGATGTT
>Ga0164318_10001802_pt1 | contig 19417 bp, 11 predicted proteins | sample GuaBasSedimGuay9_FD_113734 | JGI IMG/M metagenome (GOLD analysis project Ga0164318, IMG submission 113734) | Subseafloor sediment microbial communities from Guaymas Basin, Gulf of California, Mexico - Guay9, Core 4571-4, 0-3 cm | ecosystem: Environmental > Aquatic > Marine > Hydrothermal vents... | reverse complement strand
TTAAGGGCTTTGCACGTGGGATTGCCCCTACAAACCGTCATGTAATGTAGGGGCAATCCTTTATGGTTGCCCTCACCGAAAAGCGGTACGATATGGCATTGAGGTTTCACCTGGGGCTATTCATATTCAACCCCTTTGGGGTTGTAGCCAAACCTGACATGTTTTTAAAACCTGTCAGGTTTAGTTTAGTTTCGACGAGACTCTTTTGAGTTACTTCGCGGCAATTTCTTCTAACTGCTTGGCTTTGATGACTTGTCCATCTAAGGCGGCTTCTTTGGCACTTTTGCCATAAGCGACGCTCATCAAGGTGCTGTAGTACACCGAGGGTATGTTGAACTTGGTGCCGTATTTCTGGTTGATTTGGTCTTGATAAACCTCCGTATTCATCTGACAGACGGGACAGGGGGTGACAATCATGTCGGCACCGCCATCGTAAGCGGCCTCAATAATATCCTTCACTAAGGCTTGACTCTTTTCAGGTTCCGAAAACATCAGCGCACCGCCACAACAAGAGACTTTCTTGTCGTAATTTTCCACTGGTTCCGCGCCCAGCGCCTCTATCATTTTGTCTAAATAGACGGGATTTTCAAAGGATTCGCCGTCGATACCAAAAGGGCGGTTAGTCTGACAGCCCACATAGCCGGCAATCTTGAGGCCTTCTAAGGGCTTTTTGACATGCTTTTTCATCTCGTCATAGCCGATGTCTTCAATCAGCACTTCAACCATGTGACGGACTTTTTTCTCACCTTTGAAGGTTAAGCCGGCCTCTTTTAAGGCCTCATTGGCTTCCGCCATTAACTGGTTGTCTTGCTTTAAACGCTCATCGGCCTCCCGAGTGGACAACCAACAAGCGGCACAGGTAGCCACTATATCTTGCCCTGGATGGTGTTGTTCAGAGAGGGCCAGATTACGCGCCGACAACGTTAGGCGCGGCAACTCTCCGCCCCCAGCGTAGCCGATAGAAGCGGAGCAACAGTTCCAATCAGGTATTTCGTTCAGTTGAATGCCTAACTCATCACAGATGGTTAGTGTTGAGCGCAACTGGTTGAAAGAGGAGGCGCCTTTTTGTGAGGAACAGCCGGGGTAAAAGGAATATTCTTTAGCCATAATCTGTTAGTCTCCTTAGTTATTAGGCTTGTTGGAATTTGGCCGCTTTCGCTTCTTCGATTTCACGGGCTTTATTTAAGGCAGCCTGTAAGCCTTTGCTGTCTTTGCAGCTATGTCCACCGAATATTTCAAAGGGATTCATGCGCTTAGTCTTGTACATCCCCAGGCCGACCTTTTGCATTTTCAGGGAGGTTTTAACGCCTTGGGCAAAGCCATTCATAAAATAAAGGCTGAGGCCCAATTTCAGTTCGTTGACGCGGCCTTTTTTGTACAGGTTATCCCAAAACCGTTGGGCGAATTTCTGGGTTTGTTGATTTTTGGGGACAAACCCTAGTTTGCTGGCGTAGTGAGCCAAACCGTGCATGATATGAGTAATGGGCAATTCGCGTGGGCAACGGGCGATGCAGTTGTAGCAAGAGGTGCAAAACCACATGGAACTAGAACCAAGCACCTCGTCACGCTGATTGGCGCGGATCATCATAAAAATTTCCTGCGGGGGATGATCCCAATGGGGGCCGAGTGGACAGGAGCCTGAGCAGACTCCGCACTGCATGCACATTTTTACCCATTCGCCATCTTCGACATTGGCTTCTACTTCACGCAAGAAGTTATTGCGGTATTTTTCAACCGTTGCGGTATTTGGGTTACTCATATAAAGTCTCCTTAGATGCGAATTAAGAATGAAAAATGAAAAATGTAGAATGAACAAAGATGTTCTTTCGTTTCGGTTTCGGTTTCTTTGCTCTGAGAAAGCTTGAGAAAGCTTGAGAAAGCTTGAGAAAGCTTGATAAATCTTGAGAAACTGTCATTTCGTTTCTTTGATCGGAGAAACCTTGAGAAACCTTATAAAATAAGTTATCTGAAAGACGTTTTTATAAGTCATTGATTTTTTATGATTCAATTCAATCCTTAATTCGCATGATAACTTCATTAAAATGGAAAACGGCCGGTTGAGTAGTCCTTACAAATTAGTGTAGTTATTTAAACTCAATAAGTTATATATATTATTAAGAGCAATGGTTTGTAGTAGTTGCTTTAGCAACTTATCTCGTGCCACTTTAGTCGCTAAAGCGACTACTACAAACATAACTACTACAAACTTTAGTCGCTAAAGCGACTACTACAAACATAATTACTACAAACTTTAGTCGCTAAAGCGACTACTACAAACATAACTACAAACATAACTACTACAAACTCTGAAAACTGATCACTGTTCACTGAAAACCTGAAAACAGATCACTGAGCATTGATCATTGAACACTGTTCAAAACTTGAGCGGAGTCAGACCAATTTTTTCAATGGTTGCCGCCATGTCGTTGATGATTTGAGGCACACGCTGAATGTCGGTAATGGCAATTTCGTAAGTCTGCACCCGTTCCGTTTCCAGTTGCAATTGTTTCAAGGTGTCATCGATTTTGCTCATCCGGTCGTGCGCCATTTCGCTCCCTTTGACAAAATGGCATTGGTAATCGTCGCCTTTTTTGCAGCCCATCAGAATCACGCCGTCATAGCCATTATTCAGGGCATCTGTTATCCAAATGGTGTTGACGGAGCCAAGGCAACGCACCGGAATGACACGTACAAAAGCGCTGTATTCTTGTCGCGTCATCCCCGCCATATCCAAGGCAGGATACGCATCATTTTCACAGGCAAGTAACAAAATACGCGGTTTTTCATCAAACTCGTCGGGAATGTCAACGATTTTGATGGCTTGCCCGACGGTTTCCACCGAGTAATTTTCAAAGGAAATCACGCGCACCGGACAGGCCCCCATACAGGTACCGCAGCGCCGACAACGTGCTTCATTAAACAGTGGATAACGCTGTTCGTCTTCGTTAATCGCACCAAAAGGACATTCGACAGTGCAGCGTTTGCATTGGGTGCAACCTTCTTTACGAAAGCTGGGGAAACTTAAGTCGCCTGAGCGTGGATGAGCGGCTCGCCCAATGGCGGCATTTTCTAGGGCTTGGATCGCTTTTAGGGCCGCGCCCATCGCGTCTTCCATCGCTTGCCCCATGTCCATCGGACGGCGTACCGGCCCGGCGGCATAAATACCGGTGCGGCGCGTTTCGTAGGGGAAACAGATAAAATGAGAGTCGGTGAAGCCGTTTACCAATTGTGGTATATCGGCGCCTTGGCGATAGTCCAGATTCAAAATGGATTCAACTGGAACAGTGGCCGTCGTCGCGGCCTCTTCCTTGGCTTCTCCTTCTTTCTCTTTGTCCTCAGCGGGCGCCGTTTCAATATTGATCCCGGAATTAGGCACCATGCCGGTCGCTAATACCACTAAATCGGCGTCGTAATTGACGTCTTCATCAAGAATTAAGTCTTTGAATTTAAGGGTTAAATTACCCTCATTCGGGACAACTTCGCTGGCGATACCTTTGGTGAAGGTAATCCCTTTATTTTGGCCGCTGCGATAGAAGTCTTCGCCACCGGCACCCGGCATACGCAGTTCGGTATAAAGCACCATGGCGTCTATGTCAGGATTAGCGTCTTTGAAGTACATTGCCTGCTTGACGCTCGTCATGCAGCAGTGCCCTGAGCAATAGGGCAAATGGCCCTCTTTTTCACTGCGTTGCCCGGCGCATTGGACAAACACTACGCTTTTGACGTCCTTGCCATCGGAGGGCCGTTTAATACTGTTGCCATTGGCTTGCTTGGCTAGGGTTTCTAAGCCGAGTTGATCGACGACATCGGGCGATTTGCCATAAGCAAATTCTGGCAATTGCGTCGCGTCGTAAGGTTTAAAGCCACTGGCTTGAATGATGGAGCCAAAGTTTTGGGTTAGCGTCGAACCGCCATTGGTGGTAATATCGGCACTAAAGCGTCCGGGAGCGCCGCTGGTTTTAGTTACAGTGGCGTTGAGATGGACGGTGATTTTGTCGTTGTCATCGACTTGTTTTATTAAATCTGTTATAGCGCTTTCTTGTGGATCGGCAAACGGTGAACGGTTAGGGATGCGTTTGTTCAATTGCGCCGCGATGCCACCCAATGCGTCTGTTTTTTCGACAATCGTGGTAGAGTAGCCGGCTTTGGCGATTTCAAGGGCGGCCGTTAAACCGGTAAAGCCACCGCCTACGACAAGAACATGACGTACCAAGCCCTGCTCTTCGCTGGGAGCGGGCAAATTCATGTATTTGACTTCGGCGCAAGCCATGCGTATATAGTCGTCCGCCATTTCTTGCGTGGTTTCTTCGGCTTCATCGGTAGCGGGGCGCACCCAAATCACGCCTTCGCGCAAATTGGCACGAGAAAGTGCCACATTGTCAAAGTTAAAGGCATCGGTTTTGGCGCGTCTGGAACAGGCGGCAATGACGACATGATTGACTTCGCCGGCGTCAATATCGGCTTGAATCATTTTCACGCCGTCACTGTTACAGAGAAAATCGTGTTGTTTGGCAAAACCGACTTTGCCCTCGCGTGTGGCAATCTTTGCCAGTTGAGCAGTATCTAGGCGTTCACCGATACCGCAGCCTTTGCAAATATAAGCCCCTAATTTTTTATCGGCCATTTTTTTTAACCTCCCTGAGTAGCGGCGACTTGATTAACGACTTGAATAGCCCGTAAAGCGCTGGCGGTAGCACTTTGCACGGCCCGATTGACATCTAACGCATCGGTGGCAACACCCGCGCCAAACATGCCGCCATTACTGGGGTCATTTTCAATAAACCCGTGTTCATTGACGGTCATATTCACGTCTAATTGGCTGAAATCGACACTCGGCTCCATACCGATAGCGAGTACCACTAAATCATGCGGATTGCTATAACGGTTGTAACCTTCGGTGTCTACGCCGTGCAAAATGGGATTACCCGTCGCTTTGTCTTGGGTAATGCTCGCAACTTTGGATTTGATGAAATGTACCGTTTCGTCAGCTTTAGCTTTGTGGTACAGATCCTCAAAGCGATCAATGGCACGAATGTCAATATAATAAATAGTGGACTTGCCATCATCGCCATATTGTTCGCGCACATAAGTGGTTTGTTTCAGCGAAGCGGTGCAGCAAATGCGGGAACAGTGTTTGAGGTAATTGCGATCACGCGAGCCGGCGCATTGGATAAAGGCAATGTCTTTGGCTTCTTTACCATCTGACGGCCGCAAGATTTTACCGCCCGTCGGCCCCATCTGATCCATCATGCGCTCAAGTTCAACACTGGTGATGACATTGGGAATACGATCATAGCCGTAGGGTTGAATTTTGTTGGCATCATAAGGCTTCCAACCGGTTGCCCAGACGATGGCACCGACATTTAGCGTTAAGTCTTGCTCCGGCATGTCCAACTCAATGGCCTCATATTGACAGGCGGCTTTGGCTTTGTCGGCATCGGCCGTGCCGATGAGGCGCTGATCGATAACGTAGTGTTGCGGATAGGCCATAAAAAACGGCAAATAGGCCCCCTTGCGTTTGCTATCCATCACGCCGTAGTTGTATTCGTCATCGAATTCAGCCTCCACCGCGTCTTTACAGGCCCCACAGGCCGTGCAATTGTCATTGACATAGCGCGGAGATAGCTTGAGATTGACGGTATAATTACCGGCCTCGCCCGTCACTTGAGTGATTTCGGCCATCGTCATAACGCGCACTCTTTTATTGGCCTTGATGCGACGCAGATTGATTTCCATGCCGCACGTCGGGTGGCACATCTTCGGGAAATATTTATATAATTGAGATACCCGTCCGCCGAGTGACGGATTTTTTTCAATCAATATCACGTCCTTGCCACATTCTGCGGCCTCCAACGCAGCGGTCATCCCGCTAATTCCACCCCCCACGACTAAAATAGTCTGGTTGGTTGCAACGACATCAGTCATGCGATTCCTCCACAAATTGTAAGGTCTCTAAACAGAGGCATATTAGGATACATTGATATAGCACGATAGTCTAGGATAATTTTTAATGGGACAGGTAAGGGGGAAGGTTAAAGGGGGAATAAAGAGCAGCGGGGTGAATAGTGAGTATAGCGAATTGCGCGTAAGTACAACGAATTACGCGGATAAACGAATTTAATAGTCAGTGAGTACAGCGAATGAATAGTGAGTACAGCGAATTACGCGGATAAACGAATTTAAGAGTCAGTAAGTACAGCGAATTGCGGGGATAAACGAATTGAAGCCCCAACGGGGCGACATTAATATAGCCAAGGGCACCGCCCCTGGCAAGCCCCAACGGGGCGACATTAATAAAGCCAGTGTACCTACCTGGCAAGCCCCAACGGGGCGACAGATTTATCGCTCAAAATACTTGACAAAAGCGCAAATGTCAAGTAAAAAAATTATTACTCCGTCAAAAACTCCAAGAGACTGATTTTAAACAGATTGCTGGTTTTCCTCACGCCACCGATGAGGCGATTTTAGCGTTATCCGATCCGCCCTATTACACCGCTTGCCCAAATCCTTGGCTGTCTGACTTGTAAGTACAGCGAATTGCGCGGATAAACGAATTTAAGAGTTAGTCAGTAAGTACAGCGAATTGCGCGGATAAACGAATTTAAGAGTCAGTAAGTACAGCGAATGAATAGTGCTAAGTAATTAGTTGTACTAAGTAATTAGTTGTACTAAGTCCTAATTCGTTTATCCGCGTAATTCGCTGTACTATGTGCGTAATTGGCTGTACTATGTGCGTAATTGGCTGTACTACGTGCGTCATTGGCTGTACTACGTGCGTCATTCGCTATACTAAGCCATTCCGCTCCTTGGCTGTAACAATTTAATTTATATCAATGAAAATATTAAACGATTTATTCAGTAATCGGGCAAGCACTCAACCGGTTAAATGCTTAGGCTTAAGCTTTGAAAACGACGATGCGCGTCGTGCCCACTTTTTAGAATTACTCAGTAAAAAACTCCAACAGACTGATTTTAAACAGATTGCAGGATTTCCTCACGCCACCGATGAGGCTATTTTAGCGTTATCCGATCCGCCCTATTACACCGCTTGCCCAAATCCTTGGCTGTCTGACTTGTAAGTACAACGAATTGCGCGGATAAACGAATTTAAGAGTCAGTGAGTAAGTACAACGAATTGCGCGTAAGTACAACGAATTTTTGTCGCTGTGGATCGTCCCAAAAATAGGTACAGTGCCCTTTAGGGTACTTTAGCTTTTAGACAACTGCTTTAGCTGTTTTGGTAAGTTATTTTTTAGCCGATCCTGTACTACGTTTATCCTAATTCGTTTATCCGCGTAATTCGCTGTACTACGTGCGCAATTCGCTGTACTACGTTTATCCTAATTCGTTTATCCGCGTAATTCGCTGTACTACGTTTATCCTAATTCGTTTATCCGCGTAATTCGCTGTACTACGTGCGTAATTCGCTGTACTACGTTTATCCTAATTCGTTTATCCGCGCAATTCGCTGTACTACGTGCGCAATTCGCTGTACTACGTTTATCCTAATTCGTTTATCCGCGCAATTCGCTGTACTACGTGCGTAATTCGCTGTACTACGTTTATCCTAATTCGTTTATCCGCGCAATTCGCTGTACTACGTGCACAATTCGCTGTACTACGTGCGCAATTCGCTGTACTAAGTAATAAGCAATAAGTTGTACTAAGTAATTGTACCCAACATACCAAATTTACCCATTACCGATTATGCAATATTCCGACTTAATCCAATTTAAAAACCTAGAATCCGTTATCCAATTCCGACACGCTGAGCAATCAAGCAAAGCCAAACGCTTAGTACAAACTTATGTCATTTCTGACGAAATGGCCGATAAATTGATCAAGTTAGTGTTTGAACAACTCGGTTTTGACTTAGAAGGCGACAAAAAAGGCCTCTTTATTGTCGGCAACTACGGCACCGGTAAATCACATCTCATGGCAGTGATTTCCAGTATCGCGGAACAAACAAAATTAGTGAATTACTTAACTAATAAAACCGTGGCGGAATCTGCCAAAAAAACCATTGCCGGCCAATTTCAGGTTATACGGGTAGAATTAAGCGCCGTCAAACGTTCCCTACGCGATTGTCTTACCGAGGAAATCGAACAGTATCTGGATCGTCTCGGCGTTTCTTTCCAATTTCCGCCAGCCGACAAAATTACCAACAACAAAGGCGCCTTTGAAGACATGATGGCCGCTTTTGAAAAGCATTATTCCGGGCAAGGACTGCTATTAATCGTTGACGAATTGTTGGAATTTCTCAGCAGCCGAAAAAGCCGTGAATTAATTGTTGATTTGAGTTTTCTACGCGAAATCGGCGAAATTTGTCAAAACACACGGTTCCGTTTTATCGCCGGCATGCAAGAAACGATTTTTGACAATCCACGTTTTAAATTTGCCGCTAATGAATTGCGGCGCGTCAAAGATCGTTTTGAACAATTGTTGATTACGCGCAAAGACATCAAATTTGTGGTAGCGGAGCGGTTGCTGAAAAAAAAGGTGGCACAAAAAAAGAAAATTCGAGCTTATTTGCAACCTTTCGCGCACTGTTATGGCAGCATGAATGAACGCCTGGATGAATTTGTGGATTTATTTCCGGTACATCCTGACTACATTAACGTGTTTGAACAGATTATCGCGGTGGAAAAGCGCGAAATTCTCAAACAGTTAGAAGGCACCATGCAAGAGTTGCTCAACCAAACCGTGCCCGAAAATCAACCCAATTTACTGGCTTTTGACAGCTATTGGAACACACTGCGAGAAAATTTCTCCCTTCGTGCCACCGATGACATTCGTGAAGTGATTAATTGTAGCCAAGTCTTAGAAGATCGCATTGAGCGAGCTTTTACTCGCCCAAATTATAAAGCCATGGCACTGCGGATTATTCACGCGCTGTCGGTGCATCGGCTCACCACTCACGATTTTTCCGCGGCAGTGGGCATGACGGCGCAAGAATTGCGAGATACGTTATGCTTATATCAACCCGGTATCGAAGAATTAGGCAATCCCGCCGCTGATTTACACTCTCAAGTCGAATTAGTCTTACGTGAAATTTTAAAAACGGTTAATCGGCAATTTATCTCGGCAAATACCAACAATGGGCAATATTACCTGGATTTGAAAAAAACCGAGGATTTTGATGCCATTATTGAAAATCGCGCCGAAATGGTTGAGGCGGACAATCTGGATGACTATTACTATGTCGTACTGCGGCAAATAATGGAAGCCACTGATGAACCTTATGTGGGCAATTTTTTGATTTGGCAACGGGAATTAGAATGGCGCAGCCATAAAGTCACGCGCCTTGGCTACTTAATTTTTGGCTGTTTTGCCACGCCAAATGAACGCGCCACCGCCGTGCCAGAACGGGATTTTTATCTTTACTTTCTGCAACCCTACGAAACCCCAAAATACCAAAAAAGTGCCGCAACCTCGGATGAAGTCTTTTTTAACCTCAAACACAAGGATGAAACCTTTCATCAACTGCTACGCAATTACACCGCGGCTTCCATTCTGGTTCGCCATTCATCAGGGCACCCTAAATCGGTGTATGAAAATAAAGCGCAACTTTATTTCAAACAAGTGGCGGCATGGTTGCAAAACAATATCACCAAAGTCTTTGAAGTCACTTATCAAGGCAAAACTCAGCCTTTGTTAGATTGGACAAAAAGCCAAAACATCCGCGAGCTTGCTGGGCTTGGCAAAGAAGAGCGCATCAATTTTCGGGAATTGATAGAATTAGTCGCCAGTATTTGTTTAGAACAGACGTTTACCGACAAAAGCCCCGAATATCCGGTCTTTTCGAGACTCATCACTGGCGACAACCTTGCTCAAGCCGCCCAAGAAGCCATACGAGGCTTGTTGGCGGCACCCAACAAACGCTCTAAACAAGCCAACACTATTTTAGATGCGTTGCAACTGTTAGACGGCCCCAATATTACCCCCTTAAACTCGCCTTATGCATGCTATATCATTGATTTACTAAACAAAAAAGCCAAAAGCCAAGTGCTGAATTACGGTGAATTGCTCCCCGACTCTTATCTTGCGCCCGAAAAATACCGCCTTGAGCCAGAATTTGTGATGGTGATACTCGCTGCGCTTATTTACAGCGGGGAACTTGTGTTAGCCATGCCGGGTAAAAAATTTAATGCCTCTAATTTCAATGAATTGGCAGGCGCTCCTCTTAAAGACTGGTTAACTTTTAAACACCTTGAACGCCCGAAAGATTTTAATGTGCCAGCCTTAAAAGCCCTGTTTGAATTGTTCGGTTTGCCCACCGATTTAGCCATTGACTTAACCCAAAATAAACCAGAGGCGGTGCAACAACTACACACCTTTGCCCATAAACATCTCGAATCGGTGGTAAAAACACAAAACGACTTAGGCAAGGCAATCCTGTTTTGGGGAAAAGCGGTGCTAAGTACGGCGGAAATGCAGCATTATCAAAAACGGTTGGCAGACTGCAAGGCGTTTTTGGAAACGCTGCAAGCCTACTCCACCCCTGGACAATTCAAGAACTTTCGCTACAGCCTTGATAAAGTAACCGCCCAACGGAGCGGCTTTGAGACTTTACAAGAACTCAATCAATTGCAATCCATTCTCCGAGAATTGAATACCGCTACCGCTTATTTAATGGCAGCCGAAGCGATGTTACCACCCGAACATGACTGGGTGCAAGACATGAAAGCCACGCGGGCTGAACTACTGCCCCGCATGAAGGATAGCAGTCAACGCGCCAGCAGTGGTTTTAGCTATCACATTCAACAACAACTTGGTATTTTACAAAAAAACTATCGGCAACTCTACCTTGACTTACACCAACAAGCGCGACTAGGCGCGGCGGAACATGAAGATAAGAAAAAGCTGTTACGCGATGCGCGTTTGACACAATTAAAACAACTGGCGCCTATTGACTTGATGCCACAACAACAATTAGACGATTTTGAAACTCGTCTCAACCAACTGCAAACCTGTTTTGATTTAAGCGAATACGACTTATTTGCCCAAGCATTTTGTCCACACTGCGAATTTAAACCAACTTCACCACCGCCACCGCCCGCTGTCGATAGACTGACTGAACTCAGCGACACCTTAGCGCAACGGCACAGTGAATGGACACAAACGCTACTCACCGAGCTCAACAGCGTGGCTAAATCTGAACGGTGGCAACTACTCCAAGCCGAAAATCGCGCCCGACTAGAGATATTTTTGAGTAACCAAACCTTGCCAGAACAAATTAGCTACGAATTTTTAGAAGCGGTGCAAGAAGCGTTATCGGGGCTGCACAAAGTCACACTGAATTTAACGGAATTTCAAAATGCGATTGTCGCAGGTAGTTTTCCCGCCACACTACCAGAATTGCAGCAACGCATTGATAACTATTTACAAGAACTCACCCTGGGCAAAAAAACTCATAAAATACGCATAGTATTGGGTGGAACCTAGGGCGGTGAAAATTGTGAATTGTGAATTATGGAGTCCAAACTTTAGTTTGGCAGGACTCCAAACTTTAGTTTGGCCATAATCCAAACTTGCTTTACTGAAACCTGTAGTCAGTACCCGTGCAAAAGTTTGTCGGTATTTTGACGACGAAAACGACTGTAATGTTTAAGTTTATTTGTTGAAAAACTATAGTATAACACTACCTTTTTGAGGGCCATAAAATCATTTGAAAGTTTCCAAATGAAAGTATGGCCCCCAAACTGCGCCCAAAAGTCATACTTTTTTTAAGTGTTTATTTATAATTAGTGATCTTTTGGTTTTCATTTTTGAATGATCTCCGAAAAGCCTTGAGTCTTTAGTAAAAACGTTTTTTAGCACTCTCAAAGAGAATAGCAACCTAAAATTTCAGAATTGAGTTTGTAGTAGGCGATTTATCGCCTAAAACGGTTAAAAGTAATTGTTTATAAAAATCGGATTCATTCACTCGTTTCCATGACGATTTAAAGTTTGAAGTTTGTAGTAGGCGCTTTAGCGCCTAAAACGGTTAAAAGTCATTATTTCGCAAACTCGGATTCATTCAAACGTTTCCATAACAGTTTAAATAATACGGATAAACCAGAAATGCGAATTAAGATATTAAAACATCAAACCCAAACACCTCTACGAACAAATCCCTTATTATATACAATCCTTGTAGATATGACTTTGTTGTCCTCGCCAGACAAACCCTAGCCACGGCCCTTTCACCCAATAATAACCTTTCTCTAAAAGGGGTTATACAAAAAAAATAGCGAGCAGGGGGAGTGAGGGCAACCATAAAGGATTGCCCCTACACGACATGACGGTTTGTAGGGGCAACCCCACGTGCAAAGCCCTTAACTTAATGGCATTGCCCCTGCACCCCCCCCGAATAGGAAAAGGGTAAAAGGGAAAAGGATCAAGGGTTACTGCATCCTAGCGAGCCGCCCACCGTAGACGCCGTTGCGGGAAGTCGGCGTGCCCCTGATGCGGAACGCCGACCGCGCCCTCCTCGCTTCGCTGCCCCACGAGGCCCCGCGCACGGCAAAGCGGCCTGCACTCTTCGCACAGCGTTGTTCCTTACCGCTATACGTGCCTTCATATTCGGAACATGTCCACTCCCACACGTTCCCGACTGTATCATATAATCCAAATGCATTCGGTTTAAAGGAACCTACCGGGGCTGTGTATTTAAAACTGTCACCACAATAATTGGCATAACAATTGGCTTGATTGGAGCCAATGTCATTGCCCCACCAGTATTTGGTTTCCGTTCCGGCACGAGCGGCGTATTCCCATTCCGCTTCGGTAGGTAAACGATATTGATGGCCGGTTTGTTCAGTTAGCCATTTGGCATAAGCGGTGACATCGTGCCAAGACACATTGATGACTGGACGGTTGCCACGCCCCCAGCCGTTATCAGAAGGCTTTGTTCTACCCATTGCTTCGGCAAACTTATCATATTCGGCGAACGTTACCTCATAGCGCCCCATCGCAAAGCTTTTGACAGAGACTTTATGGACGGGCTGTTCATTACTACTACCACCGCCTTGAATGTCACCCATACGGAACTTCCCGGCCGGAATGACGACCATTTTTGGGCCATAGCTGCCGTCTTTCAAACGGTCACGGAGTACTACTGCTTTACTCAACCAATTAATATTGTTGTCCACTTCTTCGAGTCGTTTGGACAAGTCGCCGGCCTTTTGGACAAGTTTGTTGTCTACTTCAGTGAGCCGTTTGGACAATTCGCCGGCCGTTTGGGCCTGTTTGTTGTCCACTTCGGTGAGTCGTTTGGACAATTCGCGGGCCTTTTTATCATGTTCATTGTCCACGGCGGTGAGTTTATTGGACAAGTTATCGACCGTTTGGGCTTGTTTGTTGTCTAGGGTGGCGATTTGCTCGAACAATCCGCCGGCCGTCTGGACATGTTTGTTGAGTCGTTTGGACAAGTTGTCGGCCGTTTGGGCCTGTTTGTTGCTCAGCACGGTGAGTTTTTTGGACAAGTCGTCGGCCGTTTGGGCTTGTTTATTATCTAGGGCGGTGAGTTGTTTGGACAACTCGCCGGCCTTTTGGACAAGTTTGTTGTCCACTTCGGTGATTTGCTTGGACAATTCGTCGGCCTTTTCATCATGTTCATTGTCCACGGCAGTGATATTATTGGATAAGTCGCCGGCCGTTTCGGCTTGTTTATTATCTAGGGCAGTGAGTTGTTTGGACAACTCGCCGGCCTTTTGGACAAGTTTGTTGTCCACTTCGGCGAGTTGCTTGGATAAATCACCGGCCTTTTGGACATGTTCATTGCCCAACGCCGCTAATTCGGTTCTCAAGGCTTGGGTCGTTTGGGCCTGTTTGTCGTCCAGTTCGGTGACTCGCTTGGACAAGTCGCCGGCCGTTTGGACATGTTTGTCGTCCACTTCGGTGACTCGTTTGGATAAGTCGTCGGCCGTTTGGACATGTTTGTTGTCCACCGCCGCTAATTCGGTTCTCAACGTTTGGGCCGTTTGAGCCTGTTTGTCGTCCAATGTGGTGAGTTGTTTGGACAGTTTGTCGTCCACAATGGTAAGTCGCTCGGACTGTTTGTTGTCCAACGCCACTAACTCGGCCTTTAAGTCATTTATAGAGTTATCATATTGATAAACCAAATCCATCCCAAGCAACACCGCCACCAAGACAATTGCAACTAGCGAGGTAGTATACCAACCTAACGACACATAACGGGGTGGCCGTTTTGCTTGTTTATCAAGGCCTTGTTCAACACGCTTCCAAGCAAAACGCAGTGGTTCTAAACCATCGCCAATCATCGACAGCGAAAAAGTCGCCGACAATAACGTCGAGACGCAATCCTGATAATCCACATCATCGGCCAGTTTAGGATGATCCTTCAGGGCCACTAAGCAGCGGCAATGGCTCTGCCAAAACGCCCGCGGCGTTGCCGTCGTCCAATCCGTTTGCCCAAGTGGCACCACCAAATCGGCCACTTGGCTATCACGACGGGCTAACTTATCCACCCGCTTCATCAACTGATCCATGCTTTTATGTCGAGCCGACTCCTTATCAAACCGCTTTTCAATCGCTTCCCAAACTGAGCCTAGTAACACTAAACTCGCCTCCATCTCCCAACACGAAAACTCGGACGACACCAACTCAGACACCTTGGCGTGAAAGGCCGAGTCCTCGGCCAGTTTAGGATGATCTTTAAGGGCCACTAAGCAACTGCAATGGCTCTGCCAAAACGCCCGCGGCGTTGCAATCGTCCAATCCGTTTGCCGAAGCGGCACCACTAAATCGGCCACTTGGCTATCACGATTCGCCAACTGATCCACCCGACTCATCACCTCAATGCCATATCGTACCGCTTTTGGGTGAGGGCAACCATAAAGGATTGCCCCTACATTACATAACGGTTTGTAGGGCAACCACAAGGGATTGCCCCCACATTACATAACGGTTTGTAGGGCAACCACAAGGGATTGCCCCTACACTTAATGGCATTGACTCATCACCTCGGCGGCTTGTTGCGATAAGATATGATGACTCGCTAAACTCATCACCGGTGGAATATAGTTAACGTCCCATTGGCCGTTCTTCATTCGCCCAAGCGGTAAGCCTTCACCGGTTTTAACTAACTCATCAATACCGGCATGCCAAGCTCGCCACTCTAATTGAACTTTATACAATGGAAAATCCGGCAACGTCTCTCGCAGTGCCGTAGACATCCGAAAGGGCCGAGCGATAGCGAATAAGCCATTGTTTTCAATCGGATTCTCACACTCAGGTACCTCGGCTTCGGCACACACCAAAACTTACCCGTGGCCGTCACCGCGAGTAATTCAGTAAGCGCGACAGGCCTATCTTGTTGAATATCAACAACAAGTGGATACGACGGGCACAAGCCAAAATGCTGTGCATTCCAAGCCAAGCCGCCATACAAACGCGCCAAGTGCGCCAGCACTAAATCATGCAGCACCAAACGCACCTCACTTAATGCTTGGCCATCTTGCCAAGTTTCAAATTCCGTCAAGAGTCGAAAAAGTTGTTGTTTCATAATTGATAATTGATAATTAAATCCGAATTGCGGTTAAGTAAATACAACGAATGACGGGCCGATAAACGAATTAAAACTTCGTGGCTATTTGAACTTCGTGGCTATTTGAAAATCATCCACATCTAATAAATAATCAAGGTATGTCTTATTCGTTTATCCGCGTAATTCGTTGTACTAAATTCGTTTATCCGCGTAATTCGTTGTACTCAGCTCAAGATAGAGAAATTGAGATTAATAAATGACTTTTGAAAACGCAGCATATTAAACCGAAATCCTTTCACAAGCAAATCCCTGCTTATATACAATCCTTGTAGGCATAGAGAAGGCATGACATCATCAACCCCAAACACATCTACGAACAAATCCCTTCTTATATACAATCCTTGTAGAGTCAGTACTTAGCTAAGTTGCCAAACGTGCGCGTTGTTGTAGTGTTGTATTGTTTATATGTTGTATTGTTGGGGAGATTTTTTTGCTTGTAACTAGTTGTTTTTATTCAAAAAAAATTACTATTCTGGGAAATTGTTAGTTCTATTCTGGGAAATTGTTAGTTCTATTCTGGGAAATTGTTAGTTCTATTCTGGGAAATTGTTAGTCCTATTCTGGGAAATTGTTAGTCCTATTCGGGGAAATTGTTAGTTCTATTCGGGGAAATTGTTAGTCCTATTCGGGGAAATTGTTAGTTCTATTCGGAACTTTTTTATTGACATTATCCCCGACTAGATTATGTTATACTAATATATAGTTTAAAATTGACTAACTACTTAAAGGCACTCGTATGAAAAAAGAGATTATAGAGACTGTGGACAATGTAAAAATGGAAGTCTCTATGATGGCAATTACCCGAACAGTAGACCAGAAAAATCTTATAGTGACACAAGCTAACGCGCTAGCACGATCAGTGCAAGAGATGACTTTACAGGAAAAACGGTTATTATTGTTAGCAATCTCACATATTCGCCAAAGCGATGACAATTTTGTGCTATACCGCATTCCTGTGACACGCATCAGAGAGTATTTAGGTTTGGATGATGGCAGTTATTACACGCGCATAAACAAGATAACGACAAGCCTGCTAAGTCGAGTGATAGAAGTTGAAAAAGAAAATGGCGACTGGGAAAAATTTCAATGGGTCTCTTATTGCCGTTATCGCAGCAAAGGGACAAGCGATATGCCTGAAGCGTGCACGACTGTTTACGTCCTCTGTTATTAAATCTGCAAAAAGACAGTGTTTATTTACACCAGATTGCCCCGATACCAGGGTTTAACTCTATGCGGGTATTTGAACTTCTTTACTACTCGGCTATGTACTCAAAAACCGAACGGAAGTTTAAAAAATCCAACCTGAGTTTTGAAGTCACTGATCTCAAAAAGCGGTTAGGGATGGAGGGGAAATACCGAGATTTTCGAGACTTCCGAAAAGACGTTTTAAACCGAGCGCAAAAAGATTGTGAGGTGTATTCGCCGTTAGTGTTCAGTTGGGAAGAGGAGAAGAAAGGGCGGAAGATAGTCACGCTACACTTTACAATAAAGTTAAACCCAAAGTTTAAAGATGAGTCGCTTGCATTAGTCAATCAACCTGTGCCCGAAACGCCGCCCGTCAATACCGAGTTTGAGTTGGTACCAACAAGTGTACTAAAACCAGCGAAGTCGCCTTTTGCTCGGCCGGCCTCAACGCAAAAAAAACCGATAAGCAAAGGAAGCAAAGGAAGTTCAAAACCAGTCAACGAGTTAGCATCAAACGTTGTAACAACTGAACAAGATGTCAAAGAGTTAGTATTCGACTATGCGCTGGCGACGTTTTCGGCCGATGAGAAACGTCAAGCCTTAGCCGCAATAAATGGCATCCCGACGCTCGATCAGCAAATGGTCTTAGATGAGTTGAACGTTGCCATTGGACAGGGTAATGTCAAAAAGCGTTGGCAATATTTAAGTGGATTAGTGAAGGCATACCATAACGGCCTACTTGTACCGACATCCGACTTGGCGAAGCAACGTAAAGAGGCTGAAACAAAACGTTGTTCGTACTGTGAGAGTAACGGTATGATTTACTATCGCATCAACGACGGCGCGGTATTACCCAAACCGTGTAGTCACAATGAGCCGGAAATCATAGATTTTGCTATCTCAAAAGAATACAACATTGAGAATGCCAAATCTAGTAACAATCGATTTGATGCCATCAAGACTGAATTTGAGGAGACTCGGCATCAAAAAGTCAAAGAAATTGTACAAAGTTGGGATGAAAATACCAAACGGGCCGAGATGATAATTTTTTTAAAGACAACCGATAATTTCACTCGTCAAGTGTTTCAGGAAAAGGGTTTAAATCACCCAGCTACACTAGCTCATTTGACACTGTACATGGTGAAAAATAACTATTTACCACCCGAATTTAATAGCCTGAAAGATTGGTACTTGATGATTTATCAATAAGAGAGTAAGCCTCCGGAGTCCAAGATTTATCTTGGACGTCTAATTCCTCAAACTAAAGTTTGGACTCCTAACTCTACCCATCAAAACAAGTTTAACAAAAAAGTAATACAAAAAACCCGAAATATAAATCATCTATTAATCAATTATTTGAAGACACACAATGATTAAAAATAATTTTTTTTTGAGATTAAACCCTTAGCATTAATACGTCAATAACCCGTATTTGTGGGCCATCAACTCGAATGACTCAGTACAACTTATGGGTTTTAACGGATTAATACCGTTTTTCAGATAAATCGTTAATAACCATTATTTGTGGGCCATCAACTCGAATAACTCAGTACAACTTTTTTCATGCGCCCAAACGCCCAAGGAATGTCTATAACAAATTGTCAACTAGATTGTTCCAACTGAACGAGCGTGGGTAAAGCGACAGCGCAACGAAATTTCTACCCACTCTACGAAATCTAATCACTGTGAAAGTTTAGCCATTGCTAACCTATTAAAACTGACACCAGATTTGACAGCTTGAATCACAAGATTTCGATGTATTTCAGGGGGTACATGCACAATAAATTGACCACTGTACGGCCCAATAGCAATCGGTTCTGGTATAGATTCATGATTTTTTTGCATATCGGCTATGGCCTCTGCAACCACTTGGCGGATACCACTAAATGTCGTTTCAGGTGTTTCATCTAACCAGCTCAAACTAGGAAATTCCGTACATAACCCAATGTACTCACCATCTTCTTCGGACCAAGTCACATAATAGGTATATTTACTCTGATCTTGTCTCATCGTCGTCCTCCAACTTTTCAACGGCCTTTAACACTTGTTTGACTTGATATGCTTTAGCTTTCCCGTTAGAACTTTAAATATTAACGCGAGGATCTCCCTGCCAAGGCATTTTATAAACTTTGTGGCTGGTACTATTTTAACGCGCCTCACCGAAATAGTAATCACATACCCTACATAAATCACTGAACTGAATGTTCCTTGGATTTTTTGCCATTTTAACCAGAAGATCAGATATCGTAGCCATAGTTAAAATACATCCATTTTCATATGATTAAGAGACATAATCTGAAAATAAACCCTGTTTATATAATAAAGGATAAAGCATTCTAGCGAAGAATACTACAAGGATTGTATAAGTAACTACAAGGATTGTATATAAAAAAGGATTGCATCGAGAAGGCTTGACTTCAAACCCAAACACTTCTACGAACTAATCCCTTATTAGAGACAATCCTTGTAGAATATTTTTTGGATTTCTTTGACTTCTAATAAATAATCAAGGCTCGTTATGTCTTATTCGTTTATCCGCGCAATTCGTTGTACTCAGTTCAAGATAGAGAAATTGAGATTAATAAATGACTTTTGGAAATGCGCCGGTTCAAACCTAAATTGTGGTTAAGTACAACGAATTGCGGTTAAGTACAACGAATTGCGCGGATAAACGAATTAAAT
>Ga0164318_10001801_pt1 | contig 19428 bp, 15 predicted proteins | sample GuaBasSedimGuay9_FD_113734 | JGI IMG/M metagenome (GOLD analysis project Ga0164318, IMG submission 113734) | Subseafloor sediment microbial communities from Guaymas Basin, Gulf of California, Mexico - Guay9, Core 4571-4, 0-3 cm | ecosystem: Environmental > Aquatic > Marine > Hydrothermal vents... | reverse complement strand
TCACCAAGGGCGTGAACATGATCATGAACGGCCGCCGGCTGGAGGTCGAAACCCACGTCCTGGATACCGATCCTGCCATCAGGGGCCTGCACGCCGCGGCCGACGACCGTCTGTTCATCACCGGCAGCCACGACCGGCCCGAGGATCTGCCCGAGGGCATCGGCTCCCGCTACGAGGTCATCTCGCCCGCGGGAGAGTTCCTGGAGGAGCTGTCCCTGCGCATCCCCGGCTTCGACCCCGAGGCCGACCGCGTCATGTTCCTGGACGGCAGGAATTTCCTGCTGATGCGCAACATCGAGGCCGCCACCGAGGCCGTCAGGGCCTCCTTCACCGGCGGCGGCCAGGACGAGGAGGAGGATGAGGAGGATCTGGGCGACGCCGAGCCCCTGGAGATCGTTCTCTACCGGCTTCCCTGATCCTGAAGGGCGAGAAAGCCTCCAACAGGACGTTGGGGGCTTTCGTCCCTGCAAGCAGGGGATGTCGTCGCCGGGAGATGAGAAAACTAGACCAGGTACAGATCCACCAGCACCGCCCCCAGCAGCACCATCCCGATCCACGAATTGATGGTGAAGAACGCCTTGTCGATGTGCCGCAGGTCACCGCCCCGCACCAGGGCCTGCTCCCAGGCCAGCAGCCCGATCATGACCAGCACCCCCAGCAGGGAAACCGGCCCCAGGGACCCCGCACGGCGCCACGCCCCGGCCACGAAGCCCACCGCCAGCACATGGAACACGCGTGAGAGGACCAGCGCCCGCTGCACGCCGAAACGCGCGGCCAGGGAATGCAGGCCCACCCGGCGGTCGAAGTCCACGTCCTGACAGCCGTAGATGGTGTCGAAACCGGCCACCCAGAACATCACCCCGGCGGCCAGCCACAGGGGGAAAGGGGCGAACGAGCCGGTCACCGCCAGCCACGCCCCCACCGGGGCGACGGCCAAACCCAGACCCAGCACCAGGTGGGACCAGGGCGTCACCCGCTTCATGTACGAGTAGCCCAGCACCACCACCAGGGCCACGGGGCTGAGGGCGAAGCACAGGGGATTCAACCGCCAGGCGGCCACCACCAGCAGGGCGCAGGACAACGCAACGAACACCGCCACTCCGGTGACCGAGACCCGACCGGTCGGCAGATCCCGGTCGGCGGTGCGCGGATTGGCCGCGTCCAGATGACGGTCCGCCAGCCGGTTGAAGCCCATGGCCGCACTGCGGGCTCCGACCATGGCCGCCAGCACCCAGCCCAGCACCGGCCAGGACGGTCGGCCGTCGGCGGCCACCAGCAGCGAGATCAACGCGAACGGCAGGGCAAAGATGGTGTGCTCGAACTTGACCAGGGATGCGTAGCGGGCCGGCAGGGTCACAGGGCGTCCTCGCAGGGGTTGAGGGTTCAGGGCAGAAGCTACACTTCCGGACCGCAGGGAGCAACAAAGGGAACGGGGACGCCCGACGGCGTCCCCGCACACTGTCCCCGGCCTTGGCCCGGAGAGCTACTTGCCCGCGGCGGCCCGCATGTCGGCGGCCATCTCGCGGATCTCCACCAGATCCTTCTTCATCTTGGCATAACCGTACCAGGTCGCGTAATCCGGGTTCATGTGGAAGGAAGCCTGGAACGTCTTCATGCGGTGGTCCATGAACATCTCGTAGAGGGTCTCCTCCACCTCGGTGTCCACGTCGTAGAAGGTCAGCAGATCGGGGTACTTCGCCCCGGGCCGCTCGGGATTGCTGATGATCCCGTCCTGGTACAGACCGGCCACGATGTCGATGGCCTCGGCGAACAGCTTGTCCGCCTCCTTGACCATCTGGTCGGCGTTCTTGAAGTTCTCGGCCACGAAGCTGGGAGAGTGGCACTTCTCGCAGGCTGTGACGAAGTGCTGCCTCTCCTCCTGGAAACTCTCGGCCGTCAGCCGCACGAGGTTGCCGGCCTTGACCACGTCCAGGCGGCCGGTGGGATTGCCGTCGGGATCCAGCACGCCCAGACCCTTGAGGATCGTCGCCCGGTAACCCATCCACTCGGCGTCCTGCTCGGGCAGCCGCAGGGCCAGGAAGCCCCAGGCGGACATGACGCGGTGGTTGCCTTCCTGCATGTGGCAGTCCTGGCAGGTGGGGGCGCGGTGCCGCTTGTCCGGATCGATGGCGCGGTTCATCAGGTAGGTCACGCCGTGCTTGCTGCCCGACCACATCTCCCACTGGGCGTGGTCGAAGCCGGTGTGGCAGGTCTGGCAGGCCTCGGGCTCCTTGGCCTCGGCCTTGCTGAAGGCGTGGCGCGTGTGACAATTCTGACAGTCCATGCCGTACTTGTAGTACTTGCGCCCCTCGGACTCGCGCTTGGTCTCATCGGTCAGACCCAGGGTATGGCACCCGCCGCAACCCTTCTGCCCGGCCATGAAGGCCTTGGGCTGCATGTGGGAATAGGGCATGGCGTCCAGGGCGATCTGGCCCAGGGCGTGCTTGCCCGACAGGTACTGCTCGGCCTGGTCCTCGTGGCACTCGGCACAGGTGGCGATGGTCGGCAGCTGGGCCTTGTCCACATCGTCCACGCCCTTGTGGGCGTCGCCGTGGCAAGCCGTACAGTCCATTTCCTTGGACATGACGCCGCTGTTGAAGTCCGCCACCAGGGCGGGTGTCATCTTGGCGTGGCAATCCTCGCAGGTCGAGGGCGTGGCCATGACCTGGCCGGCCAGCAGCAGGCACAGGGCGCAGCCCAGGCACAGTGATCTCAGCATGGATCTTCCTCCTCCAGGGTAGAACGGTTCGATACGGAGAGGATAATATCCCGGAGGCCGGGATCAAATCAAGATGATTTTGTCCAATATATACTATTCCGCTATCCCATCCCAGCGGGGCACCAGGTCCACGGTCACGTCCAGATGGTCGCACACACGCTGCACGATGAAGTCCACCAAATCGGCCATGGTCCTTGGCCGGTGGTAGAAACCAGGAGCCGCCGGAATGATCAGGGCTCCCAGCTCGCTCAACCGGGCCAGATTCTGCAGATGATGCGTCGCCAGGGGCGTCTCCCGGGGCACCAGGATCAGGGGACGGCGCTCCTTCAGGCACACGTCCGCCGCGCGCAACAGCAGGGTCTCGCTGGTGCCGGCCAGGATGCGCCCGGCCGTACCCATGGTGCAGGGGACCACCACGAAGGGCCCGCCCCGGGCCGAACCGCTGGCCAGGGGCGCGGTGAATTCCCGCAGGCCGAAGCGCCGCAGGGTGCCGGGTCCGCTTTTTTCCAGGTCGGCAATGATCTCGTCCGCAGACCTGTCCAACTCCACCGGCGCCGTCTGGTCCACCGCTTCGGAGACCACCAGGTTCACGTCGCGACCCGCCTGCAGCAGGACCTCCACCAGGCGCACCCCGTAGACCAGGCCGCTGGCGCCGGTCCAGCCCACACCCACAGCAGGCGTCAATGTCCGTGGGCTCATTCGGATCTCCTCCGGGCCCCCACGATGTGGGCGATGCCGAAGGTCTGGCGCTGAACGAACGCATCGCTGAAGCCGTCTGCCTCCAGCAGGTCGGCGAATTCACGGGGAGTCATGAAGGCCCCCATGCTGTGGCTCAGGTAGCTGTAGGCGGATCCGTCCCGGCCCACCAGCCGGCCCAGGAAGGGCACCAGGGTGTTCAGGAGCCAGCGCAGGGGCAGGGCCACGCCCTTGGCCTGCCCCGTTCCCCGGGGATCGTCGCGGAAGAAATCCAGGACCAGGAGCTGGCCCCCCGGCCTGAGCACCCGGGCGATCTCGGCTACGCCCAGCTTCACATCGGCGAAGTTGCGCACCCCGAAGCCCACCGTGACCGCATCGACGCTCGCCGCCTGCAAGGGCAGGGCCATGGCGTCTGCCGCCGCTAGGGCCAGCCGGTCCGCGCCCCGCTTGCCGCGCGCCCCGACCAGCATCTCGGGGCAGAAATCCGCCGCGATCCAGGCCCGCCCCCGGCCGGCCCGCATGATCTCCAGGGCCAAATCGCCCGTGCCCGCGCAGAGGTCCAGCACCTCGCCGGCATCGGCGTCGACCAGGGCGGCCACCCGGCGGCGCCAGGCCTTGTCGCGGTTCAGGCTCAGCAGGTGGTTCATGAAATCGTAGACGCCGGCGATGCGGGCGAACATGGTGCGCACGGTGCTGCTGTGCCGCCGACGATCGCGCACGGCCCAGGACTCGTCCCGGCCGTGGATGTCCTCGAAACCCGTCATGCGCGGCCGTCCCGCAACCGGCCCAGCAGGTCGGCCCAGCGCTCGGCCACCATGGCGTCCACTTCGGGGTCCATCTCCACCACCGGGGGCCACTCGCGCTCGTAGCCCTTCTCTCCCGGCAGCTTCCGCGTGGCGTCGATACCCATCTTGCCGCCGTAGCAGGCCAGGTTCGTGGCGTGGTCCAGCTGGTCCATGGGTCCCTCGCTGAAGAACACGTCCCGACCCGGGTCGATGCTGCCGGTCACCCGCCACAGCACCTCGTTCATGTCGTGGACGTTCACGTCCTCGTCCACCACGACGATGATCTTGGAGAACATGATCTGGCCCGTGCCCCACAACCCCTGGCAGACCTTCCGCGCGTGGCCGGGGTAGCTCTTCCTGATGGCCACGATCACCAGGTTGTGGAAGCAGGCGGCGGCCGGCAGGTGGTAGTCCGTGATCTCCGGCAGCGGAACCTGCAACAGGGGCAGGAACAGCCGCTCGGTGGCCCAGCCCAGCCAGCCGTCCTCCATGGGCGGCTTGCCCACGATGGTGGCCGGGTAGATGGGATCGCGACGGCAGGTGATGGCCGTCACGTGGAAGACGGGAAACTCCTCGGCCAGGCTGTACCAGCCGGTGTGGTCGCCGAAATCCCCCTCCAGGCGGCGCTCGCCCGGCTCGACGTAGCCCTCGATGATGAAGTCGGCCTCCGCGGGCACCTCCAGGTCGCAGGTCACGGCCCTGGTCATGGTCACGGGCCGACCCGTGAGGAACCCGGCGAACAGGGCCTCGTCGACGTCCGGCGGCAAGGGGGCGGTCGCGGCGTAGGTCAGGGCGGGCGGACCGCCCAGGGCCACGCACACGGGCATGCGCTCACCCTGCTCCTCGTAGAGGGCGTAGTGGGCGGCGCCGGTCTTGTGGATCTGCCAGTGCATCCCCGTGGTCAGGTTGTCGAAGACCTGCAGGCGGTACATGCCGATGTTGCGGGGGCCCCCGTCCGGACTGCGGGTGATCACCAGCGGCAGGGTGATGTACGGCCCGCCGTCGCCCGGCCAGGTCGTCAGCACGGGCAGGATGTCCAGCAGGCCGCGTTGATCCAGCTCGGCACCCTGGATGACCACTTCCTGGCAAGCGCCCTTGGTCACGGTGCGCGGCACGGATCCGCCCCAGTCCTTCAACTTGCCCAGCATGCGGACCTTGTCCCACAGGCCCCTGGGCGGCGCCATCTGCAGGGGCTCGCGGATGCGCGCCACGGCCTCGTCCATATCCCGGCAGCCCAGGGCCCACGCCATGCGCCGCCGGCCGGCGAAGAGGTTGATCAGCACCGGCACCGGCTTGCCGTCCGGACCCTTCGCCTGGGCCGTCAGGCCCCGTTTGCCGCTCAGCTTTTCCCGCACGGGGTTCTCGAACAGCAGAGCCGGCTGCTCGCCCGCCTTGACGAAGCGGTCGGCGATGGCCGTGATCTCCAGGCAGGGATCGACCGGCTCGGTGATCCGGATCAGCTCGCCCTGCTCCTCCAGGAACCGGACAAAGGCGTGCAGATCGCCGGTGGGAATGGTCTTGTTCATGATGACACCCGGGGAAAACCGTCGTCAGAAAACACGTCGCGACACTGGCGACAAGCTAGCAGAAGCGGTACCGGGAGACAAGGCTGGGCCCGCCCGCCCGCCTACCGGCCGGAACGGTCCATCCTGACCATGATCTCGGCCTCGCCCACCTGGGTATCGAGCCGGTAGTTCCGCTTCAGATCATCGAGCAGATCGACCAGGTCCTGCTGGTCGAGTTGGGTGTTGACCTCGTACATCCAGGCCCCCAGCACCACCACCTGGGGGGTCCGGGCCCGGAAGAGCTCGGCCAGCAGGTCCTTGCCCGCCACGCGGTAGCGTCGCCGTTGCCGCAGGGTCAACCGCGGCGAGATGCCCAGGGCGAAGTGGTTTTCCATGCCCGGGGTCCATTCCCGCTGCGAGACGAAGGGGTATCCGGACCAGAAGGCCAGCACCATATCTCCGGGCTGCGACCGCGCCTGGATGGCCCGGGCTACCTGCCGCTGCTGCGTCAGGGACCACACCGGGTTCATGTCCATGCCCGTGTGGAACACCCCCAGCATCACCGCCGCATAGACCACAAGACCAGCCATACCGGCCCCGGCCACCACGGCGGGCCGACGCACCCGCCCCAGCAGATCCTCCAGACCGACCAGGCTCAGGGGCGCGAAAAGGGGCGACCAGGCGGCCGTGAAGTACTGCTCATAGACCGGATCGGGCAGCAGGGAGACCAGCACCTGGGCCAGGACGCCCCCGGCCCAGATCCGCAGGAAGGTCGCGCCGGAACTCGTCTCGCGCCGCTGTGAATACAACCCCCACACCGCCAGCACGAGCAGCACGAGCAGGTACGGGTTCTCGACCAGGATACGGCCCAGGACCATGAGGGCGTCCCAGAAGCGCACGTCCCAGCCGGCCCCGCCGGCCCGGTGCACGCTGTAGCGCAGGACGTGATAACGCAGGTTGTTGAACAGGAACCGGTCGGGATCCCGTACGAAGAACAGCAGCATGGGCAGCAGACCCGCCGCCAGGCCCGCGGTCAGGGGTCCGAGCCTCTGCCGGATCCCCGTGGTGCCTGATTCCCGCCACTGGATGATCAGGACGCCCAACCAGAGGGATCCCGCCCAGGCCACATACATCAGCCGGACCCCCACCACCAGGCCGGCGATCACCCCGGCCAGCACGAGATGGCGGCCGGAGCCGCCGGTCCAGCCCCGATGAAGCAGCCACAGGACCGCCAGGACACCCAGATTGGTCAGGGCGAAGGTCTTGACGACGACGTTCCAGGTCAGGAAATGGGGATCGGCGGCCACCAGCATGACCCCCAGAACGATCATCAGGACCGGACGTCCCGGGCGGCGGGAAAAGTATGAGCCCAGGAACCACAACCCCAGGGCCGCGCTCAGCACCGACAGGATCCGCAGACCGCTGAACGAGGAGCCGGTCAGCATCTGCCAGGGCGCGTAGACGTAGGGCAGCAGCGGGGCTTGGGGATAGAAGAAATCGGCGTAGGGGGTCCCGCCCTCGGCCACCAGACGGGCGGCGCTGGCGTAGTAGCCCTCGTCGCCGTCCAGGGGCCGGACATGGACCAGCACCAACCCCAGGATCACGAACCCCAGGACGACAAGAATTCTCGGTTGTAGGCGCGGTGCGGTCGTCATCGGGGCTGCATCCAGAATTCGATCAAGAGAACGGGGAAAGGTGCGATAAGAAGACCGGGACCACCGATTTCCCACAAAAACCTGCGAAACGGAATGATACCCGCGGCCCAGGCGGCGGTCAAACCAGGAAGGCTGACAGTGAACAAGATCGACACCTCGTTTTTGACCGAGTTGAAGGCTTCGGGACGCCTGCCTTCGCCCACTGGAGTCGCCTTGACGATCCTGGAACTGACCCGCAATCCCGAGACCAGCACCGAGGACCTGGCCGAGGTCCTCAAGGGCGATCCCGCCCTGGCCGGGCAGGTGCTCAAGTACGCCAACTCCGCGGTCATGGGCTCCCGGGAGGAGATCACGTCGCTCAACGACGCCCTGGTGCGCCTGGGCATGAGCATGGTCCGCCAGCTCTGCCTGGGATTCTCGGTCCTGTCCAGCGCCCGCAGCGGTCCCTGCCCCCGCTTCGACTACCAGCGCTACTGGACGCGCTCCCTGGCCACGGGGGTCGGTTGCCAGATCCTCAGCCGGCGCATCTCCTCGGTCAGTCCCGACGAGGGTTTCACCTGCGGGCTGCTCGGGCACATCGGCAGTCTGGCCCTGGCCAGCGTCTACCCCGACGAGTACGCCCAGATCCTCTCCGCCTGGAACTCCGGATCCAACGCCCAGCTCCACACCCTGGAGGAAGACACCCTGTCCCTGAACCACCACCAGGTGACCGCGGCCATCTTCAACGACTGGGGCCTGCCCGAGTACTACCAGCAGGCCACCCTGAACCAGGATGATCACGACTGGATCGATACCCGCGAAGCCGACGGTTCCCTCTCCCGTGCCCGGAAGCTGGCCAACCTCCTGAACATCGCCGACCTGGTGGCGGAAATCTGCCTGGAGGACGGTCCGGAAAGGCACCGGGTCGTGCTCGACTTCATGCAGGTGGGGGAACAGCTCGGGGTGCCCGAGCAGGAATGGATGGCCCTGTACGACGACATCATGCAGGAGTGGCACCGCATGGGCCGGATCCTGGACATCCTGACCAGCAACCTGCCGGCCATGGAGAACCTGGTGCGCCGGGCGCGGGCCTACGACAAGCCCATCGACGACACGGGCAAGGGACCGCAGGCCGCCACCGCCAAGGAACAAGTGAATTCATCCACGGGACTGGGCCTGGAAATCCTGCTGGCCACCGACAGCCCCGTCGACCAGCGCATGCTGCAGAAGAAACTGTCCGACGCCGGGCATCACGTCACCGTGGCCGGCGACGGCAAGCAGGCCCTCGAGCTGGCCCTGGCCACCAACCCCCAGCTCATCCTGACCGACTGGATGATGCCCGAGATGGACGGGCTGGAACTGTGCCGGACCCTGCGCCAGTCCGACCTGGCCGGGCGTTGCCACATGCTGGTCATGACCTCCAACGACAGCCAGAAGGAGCTGGAAGAGGGCTTCGCCGCCGGCATCGACGACTACCTCATCAAGCCCCTGAACCACCGGATCCTCATGGCCAAGGTCAAGGCGGCGGGTCGCATCATCAAGCTCCAGATCCAGTCCGAGCAGGACAAGAAGGAGATCGAACGCCACCTGAAAACCCTGGGCCGCCAGAAACGCGAGCTGCAGAAGATGTACGAGCAGGTCCAGCGCCTGGCCCTGGAGGACCAGCTGACGCAGCTGCCCAACCGCCGTGCGGGCCTGGCCCGGCTGGACGAGGTATGGGCGGAATCCCGCCGCAACGGCACGCCCATGCTGGTGATGATCATGGATATCGACAAGTTCAAGAACGTCAACGACACCTATGGCCACGACGCCGGGGACGTGGTCCTGCGCTCCACCGCCGCGGTCATGCGCAACACCATGCGCGAGTACGATGTCGTCTGTCGTTTCGGGGGCGAGGAGTTCCTGGTCGTCTGTCCCGGCGCCGACGTGGAAGTGGCCAAGGATCTGGGCGACCGCATCCGCATGGCCGTGGAGAACAACCGCATCGAGACGCCCGAGTTCACCGGGAACATCACCATCTCCATCGGGGTCTCGGTCCGAGACGAGTCGCACGCCAAGCCCCAGGAGATGATCAAGGAAGCGGACGAGGCCCTCTACGCGGCCAAGGAGGCGGGCCGCAACCTGGTCTGCATCGCCTGACCGCCCGGCCGGGATTCATCCTTCCGGCCGGCTAACCCTTGGCCTGGAACCGGCGCCTGATATCCAGGTGGAAATCCCCCGAGGTGCCGACATCCTGGTCCACGCCCAGCACCTTCTTGGCCTTCTGGAAATCAGCAGGATGCACGTGCAGGATGTAGCGGTAGCCGCCGCGGCCGTCGGTGATCCCGTTGGAGCTGGAGACGTTGATGTCCGCGTCGCAGAGCTTGCGGTGGATGTCCACCAGGGCGCCCAGTTCGTCGTCGCCGTGCACGATGAAGGCGTGGTGGGGACCGGTGAGCTCCAGGCCCTCGTGGCGCGCCAGCTGTCCCAGCCAGAGGGCGTTCAGGGGATAGATCACCAGCTGGGTCGTGTCCTTGCCCACCGGAAACGCGTTGAAGGCCAGCAGGTTGACCTCCTCGGCGGCCAGGGTCTCCAGAAAGCGGCACCCCTGCCCGGGGGCATCCTTCACCGTCGTGTAGTAGTAATCGGCGGAATAGATGGTGGCCGGCATGATGGGCCTCCTTGGCCTGCGCCGGACCCGCCGGATCCACCGGCTGACCGCCGGCGCAACTGTGGGGTTGGCCCCGGAACGGGAAGCGTCCCGGAGCCCTTCTATCCTACCACGAACAGCGGGTCTTGTCAGTTCCCGCTGATGATCCCCTTCAGGATTCCGCCGCCCAGACCGGCCACGCCGCGATGCTCGCCCTGGTTGCGGCCCACCGCGGCCCTGATGCGATCGGCGAGCCGACTGAAAGGCAGGGTCTGCAGATACACCCGGCCCGGTCCCCGCAGGGTGGCCAGGAACAGGCCCTCGCCCCCGAACAGGGCGTTCTTGAAGCCGCCGACCATCTGGATGTCGTAGTCCACCGACTCCTGGAACGCCACCAGGCAGCCCGTATCCACGCGCAGGGTCTGCCCCGCAGTCAGATCGTGTTTCATCACCGCGCCGCCGGCGTGGGCGAACGCCAGGCCGTCGCCCTGCAGCTTCTGCAGGATGAAGCCCTCGCCCCCGAAGATCCCCGCGCCCAGCCGCTTGGTGAAGGCGACGGAGATTTCCGTGCCCTTGGCCGCGCATAGGAAGGCGTCCTTCTGGCACAGCATGGCGCCCCCCAGGGCCCGCAGGTCCAGGGGCACGATGCGTCCGGGATACGGCGCGGAAAAGGCCACGTGGGCCTTGCCTTGGCCGGTATGGGTGAAGCTGGTGATGAAGAAGCTCTCGCCGGTGAAGATCCGCTGCAGACCCTTGACCACGCCGCCCTCGGTGCCGGTGTCCATCTTGACGTCGTCTTCCATGTACAGCATGGCGCCGGCCTCGGCCACCACGGCCTCGCCGGGATCCAGCTCCACCACCACCGCCTGCATATCGTCGCCGATGATCTCGTAGTCGATCTCGTACACCATGGGCACCCTCCTAGTCGTTATCGATTCTCTTCGGCGGCCGCGTCCAACCGCCTGATGCGTCCCTCCAGGACCGCGCTCACCGTCCCGCTTCGCTCGACCGCCTCGACGACCACCCTGGTCAGCGTCTCGCCCAGGTCCTGCACCGGCGGCACCTGGATATCCAGGTAGACATGGGACATGGCCGCCACGTAATCAGGCAGCGCTACGGTATAGACGGCCCCGATGTCCAAAGGTTTCCCGCCCACCAGGATTTCCTCGACCTCGGCGGTCTTCCCGTCGGGCGCGGCCCGGTAGGCGTAACTCAGGCCGGACACCTGCAGGATCCCGTGATCGCGTCTGATGTCGGAGTCCGCGTTGCGCTGCACGATCCTGGCCAGCTGCCGGCCGCTGATCTCCATGGTCACCAGCTCGTTGGCGAACGGCAGGATCTCGTGGATGTCCAGGGCCGTCAGCGGACCCTTGAGCAGTTCCTTGCGGATGCCGCCGGTGTTGATCAGGGCCACGTCGCTGCCCGAGCGTTCCCGCAGCACGTCGGCCAGCCAGTTGCCCAGCAGGGTCTCGCCGCGGCCCTTGCGCAGGTCCACGGTCAGGGTGCCGATGCGCCGCCCGAACTTCTCCTGCACCTGGGCGGCGAATCCGTCCACGGCCTCCGTCAATCGGGGGTCCGCCACGGCGCCGTCGGACCAGAGCGTCACCAGCTCGCCCCGGTAGGACTTGACCTCGTCGTCCTCGACCTCGAGATCCAGCCGGCCCAGGTTCGTCAGCTTCGAGCCGGCCTGGACGATGAGGATCCCGCCGATCACCAGCGGCTCCTTCAGCCGCGTATGGCTGTGGCCCCCCACGATCACATCCACCCCCGAGCCGGCCAGCCTGGCCGCCAGTTCCTTGTCCCTGCCCACGCCGTTGTGGCTCAGCAGGACGATCAGGTCGGTCGCCGGGTCCAGGTCGATGAGCTGGCGGCGGATCTGGGCCTCCTGGTCGATCATGGCCAGGCCCGCGAACCGGGCCGGGGAAACCACGTCCTCCATGTCGCCGCAGGAGATGGCCATGATCCCGATGCGGAGGCCTCCCCGCTCGATGATCAGCGGGCCCGGGTCGAACAGTGGACGGCCCGAACCGTCCAGGATATCCATGGCCATGACCGGATACCCGAACAGCCGCACGAGCTTCTTCAGGTTGCCGACCCCGATGTCGAACTCGTGGTTGCCGATCACCCCCGCGTCGTAGCCCAGCAGGGTCATCATCCGCGCCAGGGCGTAACCGGGCACCCCGTCCTGTTCCAGGTCGCACACCGGATTGCCCGTCATGAAATCCCCGCCGTCGACGAAGATGTCTGCGGCGGCCGTGCGCCGCTGGTCGGCCAGATGCCAGGCCAGGGGGATGATCCCGCCCACCATCCGGCCGTCGTCCCGCCAGCTCGCCGGCCGCGGCAGGAAATGGCTATGACCGTCGTTGGTGTGGAAGATGGTCAGGTTGAAGGGACCGTCACCGGCCACCGGCTCGGCCAAGACCCTGCCGACCGATCCGGTCGGGCCCAGCACCGGCAGGATCGCCGCCACGATCACGATTAACCAGCGGGTGATCTTCTTTTTCATGCTATACTCCCGGAGTGAACATGCGGAACCAATCCCGCGGAAAAGATTTACCGTCCGGCGATATTGGAATTGCCCCACCGGGCACCCACCGTTTATTTTGGCGGACACCATGAAGAAAATCCAGATCCACGGACCCGTTTTCCTGTGGCTGCAGGGCCTGACCTTCCTGTGCTTCGGTTACCTGATGCGCACGCCCATCTGGCACGGCATGGACGGGGAAATCCTCTGCGAGGCCCATTCCCTCAACCAGGCACCCCTGGCCATGCTCGGGCACATCGGCTTCTACTTCAGCCAGCCTCTGCTGCAGCTGGCCTTCCTGCTGGAATACAGGGTATTCGGTTTGAACACCGCCGGCTACATCGGCGTGAACCTGTTCGTGCACGCCTGCAACGCCTTCATCATCTACATGCTGGTCAACATGCTGTTCCCGCGCAAGAACATGGCGATCCTGGCCGCGACCCTCTTCACCCTGGGCGTGGGCAATTACGGCAAGACCTTCATGACCATCTACCAGCTCGAACCGTTGATGGTGGCGGGGCTGCAGCTCCTGGTCCTCTATTTCTTCATCCGGAACGATTTCCGCCACGGCAGCGGCGTTCTTTCCCGGTATTTCATCATGGGGCTGGTGCTCTTCGTCCTGGCCAGCATGACCAACGCCGCTTCCTTCAGCCTGATCCTGAGCCTGGCCGCCTACAAAGCCTTCTTCAACCCCCTGCGCAGAGGAAGGGTGTTCCTGTCGACCGACCTGATCATCATCATGCTGGTGGGCATAGTCTTCCATTACGCCCAGGAGATCTGGGGCTACCAGGCGCCCACCGTCTTCCACACGGATATGCCCTCGCAGCACTACTCCCTGCTGTCGTTGAAGAACATCTTCCGCTACCTGAACCTCATGTTCTTTCCCATGCAGCAGAGTCCCATCCTGGAGACATCACCCCCGTGGCTGGTGTTCCTGTTCAACGCTCGTACGGTGATCCGCATCTTCCTGACCCTGTCCATCATCTCCTACAGCTTCTTCGGCTTCGTGTTCGGCAGCCGGGCCATCCGCTTCTTCATCGCCTGGACCTTCATCACCCTGCTGCCCTTCACCTCCCATTCCGATTCCGGCCAGTGGTTGAATCTCAGCCACCTCTACCTGACCAGCGTGGGCTTCTGCGTCATCCTGGCCGCGGGGGTCGACGGCACCAAGGGCCTGCTTCGGGCCAGGCGCTGGGCCCGCTACGCCCCCTACCTGCTGCCATTGGTATTCGTGTTCATGTCCCTGGAACTGACGTACAAGTTGAACCGGAGCAACCAGATCAAGGCCCGGGGCCCGCAGGCCCTGCTCATGCGGGAAAAGGTCGCCCAGTCCTGCCGCTGACCCCGGCGGAAAATCGTCGCCCAAAACTTGGCTTCCCCGGGTCATGGGGATATCTTGGGCCCCATGCGTACCGGGCGCCCTGCGCCCCGCCTGTTAAATACCTTGACCAAGGAGACGGGAAAACATGGCCAAGTACAAGATCGGCTGGATGCCGGGCGACGGCGTGGGCGTGGATGTCATGGACGCCACCAGGATCGTGCTGGACAAGCTGGGTTTCGACGCCGAGTACATCCACGGGGATATCGGCTGGGAATTCTGGAAGACCGAGGCCGACCCCCTGCCCGACCGCACCATCGGGATGCTCAAGTCCGTGGACGCCTCCCTGTTCGGCGCCATCACCAGCAAGCCCAAGGAAGAGGCGGAGGCCGAGCTGGTTCCCGAATTGCGGGGCACGGGCAAGGTCTACCGCAGCCCCATCGTGCGGCTGCGCCAGGAGTTCAACCTGCGCACCAACCTGCGCCCCTGCAAGGCCTACCCCGGCAACCCCCTCAACTACCGCGACGATCTGGACCTGGTGGTCTTCCGCCAGAACACCGAAGGCCTGTACATGGGCGTGGAGTACCACCCCCTGCCCCAGGATGTGCGTGAGAAGCTGACCGAGACCCACCCGGCCCAGATGTCCCGTCTGGCCGACGTGCCCAACGAGGACATCGCCATCAGCACCCGCATCTTCACCCGCAAGGGTTGCCGGCAGATCGTGCGGGACGCCTTCGAATACGCCCAGAAATTCGGCTACAAGTCGGTGACGGTGGTCGAGAAACCCAACGTCGTCCGCGAGACCAGCGGCCTGATGGTGCGCGAGGCGCGCAAAATCGCCCAGGATTATCCGGGCATCGAACTGTGGGAGACCAACATCGACGCCATGTGCATGTGGCTGGTGAAAAATCCCCAGGACTACGGTGTGCTGGTCTCGAGCAACATGTTCGGCGACATCGTCAGCGACCTGTGCGCCCAGCTCGTGGGCGGGCTGGGCTTCGCCTGCAGCGGCAACATCGGCGACGAGGTGGCCGTGTTCGAGCCCTCGCACGGCAGCGCGCCCAAGTACGTGGGCATGAACAAGGTCAACCCCATCGCCATGATCCTGTCGGCCAAGATGATGCTGGACTACCTGGGCGAGACCGACATGGCGCAGCGGCTGGAGCAGGCCGTGGCCGCGGTCATCGCCGAAGGCAAGGTCCGCACCTACGACATGGGCGGCACCAGCACGACCACGGAGATGGCCGAGGCCGTCGCCGCGCGGGTGTAGAACCGTTTCCGGTGCCCCCGGCAAGTACCCGCCGCCGTCAGGCGGCGGGTACTTTCATGCTCATCTCCTGCGCCAGACGGTCATCTGGCTGATGGTGTGCCGGAACTTGCGCCGGGTCCCCCTGAGTATGAACTCCACGTCCGAAGGTTCGCCCACAGGTTCGAAATCAGGCGCCAGAGCCGCCGCCAGCCCGCCATGCCCGACCACAAGACCCTCGCCGCAGCATCGGGAACCCGTTATGATGCCGCCATGAGCAACGCACCAGCCATCACCGACAGCCGGGGCCACCGCCTGCCCCTGCGGCCCTACCTGCGCCTGGCGTCCCTTGTGCCCAGCCTCACCGAAACGGTGTGCAGACTGGGAGCCGGTGGACTCCTGATCGCCCGCACCGTCTACTGCACCGAGCTCCGGGATATCCTGGCCGACGTCCCGGCCTGCGGAGGCACCAAGAATCCGGACCTGGCCCGGCTCCGGGAGCTGCAGCCCGACCTGGTCCTGGCCTGCCTCGAGGAGAACAAGCCCGAACACCTGTCGGCCCTGGAACTGGCGGGAATCCCCGTGTTCACGGTCATGCCCCGCCGCCTGGACGACGTGAGCGCCCTGCTGCGGAACCTGGGATCGTTGTGCGGGCGGGAGAACGAGGCCGGACGCCTGCTGGCGGATCTGACGGCCGCCCGGCTGTCCTGCGGCGAGATGAGGCGGAACTCCCCGCATCCCGCCCGGCCCCCGCGCGCCGCAGTCCTGATCTGGAAGAATCCCTGGATGGCCGCCGGCGGCGGCACCTACATCAACGCCGTATGCGAGGAGGTGGGGCTGGAGAACGTCCTGGTCCACCGTCCCGACTACTTCACCGTCACCCTGGACGAGCTGGCGGCGCTGAAGCCGGATTTCGTGTTGCTGCCGGACGAACCTTACAGGTTCACCCACCACGACGCCTGGTCCCTGGCCGCCGCCGGCGTGGTCGGCGACCGCCGTCAGGCGGTGTTGCTGGACGGCAAGCTGCTGTCGTGGTACGGGGCCCGCTCCGCGGCCTCCCTGCGCACCCTCGTGCGCCTGCTGGAGCCGCTCCGGTAAGGGTTCGTCCAGAAGCCGGCAAGTGGTTTCCCGGCAGCGGATCGGACGCTCAGTTCCCTGCGGGCCGGTAGTACTTCATGGCCTCGGGAATGAGCGCCTCCAGGTCGCGGATGCGCCGCTCGTCCGAGGGGTGGGTGCTGAGGAACTCGGGCGGTTTGGCGCCGCCCTGGGCCGTCATCCGCTCCCAGAACTTCGGCGCCTCGTGGGGGTCGTAACCCGCCATGGCCATGAAGATCAGCCCCAGATGGTCCGCCTCGCTCTCCTGGGCCCGGCTGAAGGGCAGCATCGCCCCGTACTGGGCTCCCACGGCGAACGCCGTCATGTACAGGGCCTGCGTCTTCTGCGGCTTGTTCTTGAGGGCCGAGGAAAGGGCCATGCCCCCCATCTGCATCAAAAGCCCCTGGCTCATGCGCTCACTGCCGTGGCGGGCGATGGCATGGGAAACCTCGTGGCCCATGACCACGGCGATGCCTGCCTCATCCCGGCAGATGGGCAGGATGCCAGTGTAGAAGGCCACCTTGCCGCCGGGCATGCACCAGGCGTTGACCTGGTCGCTCTCGATGAGGTTGAACTCCCACTGGTACCCCGCCAGCTTATCGCTCTGGCCTTGGGACCGGAAGTACTCCTCCACTGCGTGTTGGATGCGCCGCCCCACCCTCTTGACCGCTGCCGTCTGCTCGGCGTTGGTGCTCAGGGTGCTCTGGGCCAGGACCTCGTCGTACTGCTGGAAGCTCAACGCGTTCATCTGGCTGTCGGGAATGAGGTTGAGCTGGCGGCGGCCCGTCAAGGGCACCGTGGCGCAGGAAACCACCAGCAACAGGCCTACCAGCATCGATCCCCAGCGCAGCCATCCTCGGCGGTTTCTCATATGAATCCTTCCCCCCTGGTCATCGGCTTCAGCAACCGGAATTCCCGTGGCCGATCGGGCCGTCACCATTTAACTTTCATGACCATGATAACCTGCAGGATGCAACCTTGCAGCGAGGAGTCGATCCGATGATCTGGCGCTTGACGGCCGTGGTTCTGGCTACTTTCCTGATCAACCTGCCCATGGGCTGGTGGCGCGCCGGTGTGCGCAAATTCTCGCCCATGTGGTTCGTGACCGTCCACGCGGCCATCCCCCTGGTGGTCCTCATGCGCCTGAAATCGGAGATCGGCTTCGCCTGGTACACCTACCCGCCCATGATCATCGGCTACTTCGGCGGCCAGTTCCTCGGCGCCGTCCTGCGCAAGCGCAGGGCCGCTCCCGCCGCCGCGGCGGCGGAAGCGGAATCCGCGGGCTAGAACCCTCGAACCTTACAACCGGTTCCCGACGGCCACTCCCTGCCGGAAGGCATGGTCGATGTTGGATGGGGTGTCCGCATCGCCGATGATGACGACCTCCCCCGGATAATCCCGCAGACCGTCGGCCAGCGACGTCTCCGGTTCCATCCCCGAGCAGAGGATGACGGCGTCGAAGGGATCCAGCGTGATCCCGCGACCGTCGCACACTCCTTCCACGTTCTGATCGGTGAACCTGGTCAGGTTCGTACCCGGCATCAGGGCCAGCTGCGGATTGTTGCCGATGCGGTCCAGGAGCAGCTTCCTGGAGATCGGGTCCATGTCCGCGCCGATGGTGTCGGACCGACGGCACGCCACCACCGTCTTGCCCTGGGCCAGCAGCATCTCCGCCACCTCCAGGCCCACCATGCCGGCGCCCAGGATCAGGATCCGTTTCCCCCCGACGAGACCGTGGCGTTCGAAGAACTCGAATGACGTGATCACGTTCTGGGAATCGAGATTCTCGATTTCCGGCCAGTGCTGGCGCGTGCCCGTCGCGAGAACGACGACATCCGGATTCTCCCGTGTCACCAGTTCCAGCGTGACCTCGGTCCCGGTATGGACGACCACCGGCGACCGGTTCAGCCGCACCACCATACTGTCGAGAAGGCGGGACATGGTGGTCTTGCTCTGCGGCTGGACGGCAAACGCCAGCTGACCGCCCAGATAATCCTTCTGCTCGAACAACGTAACGCCATGGCCCCTTTCGGCGGCCGTGACCGCGGCGGCGATCCCCGCGGGGCCCGACCCAACCACCATCACGGTCCGGGGTTCCGCAGCCGGCTCGCTCACGGGTTCGGTGACCCAGGGATTGCCCATGCAGGCGATGGGCTCGCCCTTCTTGACCTTGCCCAGGCAGGCCTGCAGGCACGCCCCGCACAGCAGGATGGACTCCTCGTCCCCGCGCATCATCTTGTCCGGAAAATCGGGGTCGGCGATGAGGGGGCGCCCCAGGCCGATCATGTCGGCCACGCCCTCGTCGAGAACCTCCCTGATCCGGTCGGGGTAACCCATCCTGCCGGTGATGACCACGGGCAGGGAAGTCATCGACCTGATGCTCCGGAGAACATCGATCTGGGGCTGTTCCGGCAGGGCCATGTGGCCGAAATACCACGCGGGACTGTCGCAGGAGTTCCCGAAACCGACATGCAGGGCCGCCGGACCGAATTCCTCGAGGACCGACAGGAAACTCGCCAGGTTTCCGGGCTCCAGGCCTCCCTCGACGAATTCCTTGCCCGAGATCCTGACGATGACGGGCGTCGAACCGACGCCGTCGAATACCTGCTGCAGGACCTCACGGGCGAAGGCCAGGGGTTCCGCCCAGCGGTCCTGCCTGCGGTTGGTCCGTCCCGAAAGGAACTGGGCCACCAGGTATCCGTGTCCGCACTGGAGCTCGACGGCATCGGCACCGGCCTCCACGGCCCGCCTGGCCGCCGCTCCGAAATCGCCGATGATCCGCTCGATGGCCTCGTCCGACAGCTCCACCGCCCTTGCGCCGGTGACGGGACAGGCCATGGCCGACGGCGCCACGGGGGCTCCGCCTATCACCTTGGGATTGGCGGCCCGCCCGGCATGGTTGAGATGGACCGCGGCCAGGGCTCCCCCCCGGTGAACGGCCTCCACCAGTTTCCTCAGCCCCTCGATGTTTTCCTGGTCGTGGAGCCGGATCTGCTTGGGGTGCTCGGCGCCGTCGGGGGAAACGGCGGCGGGCTCCAGCGTGATCAGGGCGGTTCCCCCGGCGGCGATGCGCTCGTAGAACGCCACGGTCTCCCCGGTCACCTCCCCGCCGGGTTTGTTCAACGCCGTCTTGATCGGCGCCATGACGAACCGGTTCTTCAGGCTCAGTCCCTGCAACTGCAATGCGTCGGTGACCTTCATTTCCCGTACCCCCTCTGGCTCGCGGCCCGGCCGGAAAAAGCCCGCCCCATCGAGCGACAGGACGGGCTTCCCCTTC
>Ga0164318_10001800_pt1 | contig 19435 bp, 21 predicted proteins | sample GuaBasSedimGuay9_FD_113734 | JGI IMG/M metagenome (GOLD analysis project Ga0164318, IMG submission 113734) | Subseafloor sediment microbial communities from Guaymas Basin, Gulf of California, Mexico - Guay9, Core 4571-4, 0-3 cm | ecosystem: Environmental > Aquatic > Marine > Hydrothermal vents... | reverse complement strand
TTGTTTTTCTAAAACAGGTTCCTGCAGGGCAGACGCTTTCGTACGGTGCGACATATGTTACAGAGCGTGATACGGTTGTAGCTACCATTCCCGTAGGGTATGGAGACGGGTACAACCGGCTGCTCTCATCAAAAGGGGAGGTGTTGATCAGAGGTAAACGGTATGCCGTATCCGGAAGAGTTACCATGGATCAGTGTGTGGTGGACCTCGGGAAAAATACCGATGTCAGGCTTTATGACGATGTTATCCTTTTCGGCCCCGATCCTGCAGGATTGAATGCAGAGGATATTGCAGATTTGACGGGAACAATTTCCTACGAGGTTACCTGTGCCATAAACAAGCGGGTGCCCAGGATTTATGTATAAATGAGGTTGAAGATGAAAAAAATTATTGAAACAGAAAAAGCACCCGGGGCGATTGGTCCTTATTCCCAGGCAGTGGAAGCCAACGGCTTTTTATTTACCGCAGGGCAGATCCCGGTAAATCCTGAAACCGGTAATATACCGGAGGGGATAGAAGCCCAAACCCGTCAATCACTCATGAATGTAAGCGCGGTTCTTGAAGCAGCGGGACTCTCACTATCCAATGTCGTTAAAGCAACTGTTTTTTTGAAAGATATGAACATGTTTGCTGCCATGAACGGGGTCTACAGTACCTTTTTTACAAAAAATCATCCTTCGAGAAGCGCTGTGGAAGTTGCCAGGCTTCCGAAGGATGTCTTGATAGAAATCGAGGTTATTGCAGTCAAATAGGTTATCTGTATTCCTCCATTATTTGACTTGTCGTCATGGTATGCCCTTTGTTATAGCTCATGCCGGTAACTTCGTTTTGTATACTTTCAAGCCGCTGTCCAAGGGTCGGTTTTTCTTTTTTGTAAAAAAGCCCCATGTACATCTCCTCTTTGTATGCGTACTTGAATGCTTCAAACTTATCGGTGGGATCATACTCATCGGGCAGAGAAGGAACGTGAGATTTGATATCATCATAGGTTAAGGATTTATGGGTTACACAGGGGGACATGACGTATACTATTGAGAATCCCCGGTGCCGAATTGCATCGGTTAACAGTTTTTCCATTTCTTTTATCTTGAGGCTTGTTGTCCGGGCAATGTAACTGACATCGTATGATAAAAACATGGCTAAGGGATTTAAGGGGTCTTCATACACGCCGTAGGGAGCGGTTTTAGTGTGAGCTCCCGGATGAGAGGTTGGTGAACTTTGCCCCTTTGTTAATGCATAGATGGAATTATCCATGATTATATAGGTAAGGTCGATATTTTTTCGTGCTGCATGAGCAATGTGCCCTCCCCCGATTGCCAGGCCGTCTCCGTCTCCTCCGGCAACAAGTACTGTTAAATCTTCCCGTGCAGTCTTGAGCCCTGTTGCAATAGGAAGTGCTCTTCCATGGGTTCCATGAAGAGAATAACTGTTAAAGTAATGGGAAAATCTTCCCGAGCACCCTATCCCTGAAACAACTGCAAGTTCATAGGGCTTCACTTCCAATGACGCAAGAGCTTTCTGTACGGAGTTAAGCACTGCATAATCTCCGCAGCCCGGGCACCATACCGGTTTTATTTTGGGATGTTTATATTCTTGTAATTGAGTCTTCATCTGCAATCCTCGCTACTTTCATTATGGCATTGTATATTTCATGGGGTGTAAAGGGGGTTCCTTCGCATTTATGAACTTCGATTGGTTTTACACCGAATTTTGCTTTTATAAAGTGGGCAAACTGTCCTGTCAGGTTTTCTTCTACAACAATAAGATGATTCAAACGGTGGAGAAACATTGATATCTGTCTTTCCGGAAGGGGGGATATCGTATGGGGATGAAGATGCCGAACTTTAACACCATGCAGTTCAGCGAGATACCGTGCTTCCCGTATTGCTCCCTCGGTGGATCCCCAGCCAATGATCCCGATTTTATTCCCGGGATCTCCGTATGTTTCCATGGGATTCAATTCAAATGCCCTTGAAACGGTATCCAGTTTTTTAAACCTCTTTTTTGACATTTTCAGGTGATTTTCCGGGGTTTGATCCGTACGGCCGTATTCATCATGCTCAAGTCCTGTTGCAATGTATTGTCCCCCCTCTGTCCCCGGACGGGAAATAGGAGAGATACCTGTTTTTGTATCTTTAAACCGCTTGTATTCCTTAAGTTCTTCGGCGGTAGGTTCCTGCCTCTGCAAAAGGTCTATGAGATCTGCTTTTGGAATTTTTACTTTTCTTTTTCTGTCAAAGGTATCAACCTGGAAAATGTGATCAAAGTCAGGCATTTTAACGGTAGCTTTACGGTAGCCGATAGACTGATCGGTAAGGAGAATTACCGGTATCTGGTATTTTTCTGCAAGATTAAAAGCGCGGATGGTTTGATAGAAGGTATCTTCTACTGATGTGGGGGCAAGGATGATTCGGGGAGATTCCCCTGCAGATCCGTACACGGCAAACTTCAGATCTCCCTGTTCGGTTTTTGTCGGAAGACCGGTACTCGGGCCGCCCCGCTGAACATCAACCACCACAAGAGGCAGTTCCAGCATGGAGGCAAGACTCAGCTGTTCTGCCATAAGCTGGAGTCCCGGTCCGGAGGTTGGGGTAATAACCTTTTCTCCGCCAAAGGAGGCTCCGATAATTGCCGATATGGCTGCAATTTCATCTTCCATCTGAATAGCTTTTCCTCCCACCAGGGGAAGCAGCTTTGAAAGAGTCTCAAATATGGAGGTAGCAGGAGTAAGGGGATAGCCTGCAGTAAATCTGCATCCTGCGGCGATTGCTCCGAGAGCTACAGCCTGGTTGCCGGAAATAAACATATACTCTTCGTCGGCTGGTTTACTGTCCAGTAGATCAAAAAGTACAGGGACTCCGTTTTCTGATGCTGTCTTACGGCCCTCTTCAAGAACCTTGAAGTTACCGTTTACAACATCTTCCCCCTTGGAACCGTACCGCTCTTTTATCAATACCTTTGTTTTCTCTGTATCAAGCCCGTAGATGTAGCTCAGGACTCCAAGGGACACTACATTCTTACCGAGAGTTTTACCAAGAACATCCTTTGATATCCTTGAAATTTCTATTGGGTATTTCCGGGCCTTAAGGTTTTCATCCACCGTAACAGAAGCAGGGTCATAAATGAGAATACCATCTTCCTTAAGAACATCTATCGACTTGTCGTAAGCTTCCTGATTGAAAACTACAAGACAGTCAACAAAACTTCCCATTGAGTAGATGGTTATATCCCTGAATCTAATCTGAATCATTGAATAACCGCCTCTCATCTCCGAGGGGTAGGTGATAAAAGTAAAAACATGGTAGTTTGTACGGGCTACAGTTTTTGCAAAGAGTTCACCGCAGCTGATAACCCCTTCTCCTCCTTCTCCTGCAATACGGATAATGAAATCCACTTTGGATTTTTTCTTTTGTTTCCCCATGAATTATTCCTTTACCTGACAAATTTCGGTAAGAACTCTTCCCGAAGATTTAGGGTGAATGAAAGCTATCAGTGTTTCATGGGCACCCTCCCTCGGAGTCTTGTCCAGCATATCAATCCCGTTATCTGTAAAGAAACTGATTTCCTCCACCAGTCCATCGCTTTCATAAGCGATGTGATGGATTCCATCCCCCTTTTTTTCAAGAAACCGGGCTATGGGGCTGTCATCCGAGGTAGGTTCAAGAAGTTCAATCTTTACCTCTCCCACTTTAAACATGGCAACCCTGACCTTCTGATCCGCCACTTCCTCCTGTCCCAGGTCTTCAAGGTGCAGAATATCTCTGTAAAAGGGAATCTGCTTTTCAAGAGAAGCAACAGCAATCCCTATGTGATTTATTTTTTTTATCATCCTTTAACATACTCCTTTTTAAGTTCTTTCATTTTTTCCGATATAAATTTATAAGGTTTAATCTCCTTTTTATATATCCCCTCAATCCACGTATCCATCTGTGCCCCGATAGACAGCTGTTCTTCCAAAAACTCTCTTGTTTTTAGATAAAACAGATTTGAAAGTTCCTTGTTAAGACGGTGCTTTCTCTTCTCCTCGAGAAAACCTGATTTTAAATCCTCTGTGTGTTTTGTTTGCAGAATTCTGTGCAGTTCATCGATTCCGGTATTGTCCCTGGCACTGGTCATACAGATCTTTTTTTGCGGAGATTCTTTAGGTTTCTCACTAATCATGAGTACATATTCAACTTCGGCCTTGAGTCTTTCAGCCCCCTCCCTGTCGCTTTTATTAACAACAAAGATGTCTCCGATTTCCATAACTCCGGCTTTCATTGCCTGTATTTCGTCTCCCATGCCGGGAACAAGAACAAGCATGACGATGTCGGAAAGCTCAATTATTTCAACTTCGGTTTGACCGACTCCGATAGTTTCCACCATAATCGTGTCATAGCCTGCAGCATCAAAAATCTTGACTGCATCGAAGGCTGCAGTGGATATTCCGCCGAGATGTCCCCTCGAAGCCATGGATCGTATGAATACTCCCGGGTCGGTTGCGTGGGTCTGCATCCGGAGACGGTCGCCGAGAAGGGAGCCTCCGGTAAAAGGGGAGCTGGGGTCTACAGCAATAACTGCAACTTTCTTTCCTTCTGACCGCTCTTTTTGGATAAGTCTGTCTGCAAGCGTGCTTTTCCCTGCTCCCGGAGGTCCGGTTATTCCCCATACAACAGCATTCCCGGTGTGAGTGTGCAGTTCGTCAAGCAGCTCCTCTTTCCCTTCCATGTTGTTTTCTACAATGGATACGGCTCTGGCAATAGAGCGTATGTTACCAGCGACTATCCCTTTTACAATTTCCATTTATGCTGCTGTAGTTTTTTTCTTGGATTCTATAAAATCAATAACGGCACTAATCGGGGTTCCGGGTCTGAATATTGCCTGTATCCCTTTTTTTGTAAGGGGCTCAATATCTTCTTCAGGAATCACCCCCCCTCCGAATACAATTATATCTTCAGCTCCTTCTGTTTTCAGCAGCTCTACAACCCTCGGAAAAAGTTCGTTGTGAGCTCCCGACAGAAGGCTTAAGCCGACAAAATCCACATCCTCCTGGATCGCAGTTGCAACTATTGATTCAGGAGTCTGCCGGATTCCTGTATAGATCACTTCGTACCCTGCATCCTTCAGGGCCCGTGCTATGTATTTTGCTCCCCTGTCGTGGCCGTCAAGACCGGGTTTTGCAATTTCAATTCTTGTTTTTCGTTCCATGCTTTTTTCTCCTGATCCTAAAGTACTATTGATTCCCGGTATTCGCCGAATTCTTCCCTCAGGACACCGGTAATCTCCCCAAGGGTCGCATATGCGTGTACGGCGTCAAGAATCAGCGGCATAAGGTTAACCGATTCATCTGCAGCACCCCGCTTTAAAGCGGCCAGGGCCGCTTCAACCTTGCTGCCGTCTCTGCTGTCCTTGATCTCTTCTATCTTCTTTATCTGTACATCGCGCAAGGCAGGATCAACCTTGAGCAGCCCCCTGGGCTCCTCTTCCTCTACGGTAAACTTGTTGACACCGACTACAATTCTCTCCCCTTTTTCCACCGCTTTCTGATATCTGTAGGCGGAATCCTGGATCTCCTTCTGAACATATCCGGCTTCAATTGCCCGTACCATACCGCCCATCTTTTCTATTTTTTCTATGTATTCAAGAGCTTCCTTCTCTATTTCATCGGTCATCTGTTCGACAAAATAAGAGCCTGCAAGGGGGTCAACAGTATTGGCTGCTCCTGATTCATGAGCAACGATCTGCTGAGTCCGTAATGCTACCCTGACCGAATCTTCCGTCGGCAGAGCAAGGGCCTCATCTTTGGAGTTAGTATGCAGACTCTGGGTTCCTCCAAGGACCGCAGCGAGGGTCTGTATTGTCACCCGGATTACATTGTTGTCCGGCTGTTGTGCAGTCAGGGTCGATCCTGCAGTCTGGGTATGAAACCGCATCATCATGGACTTTTCTTTCCTGGCGGAAAACTTCTCCTTCATTATCCGTGCCCAAATTCTTCGTGCAGCACGGTACTTGGCTGCCTCTTCAAAAAGATCATTGTGGGCATTGAAAAAGAAGGATAACCGTCCTGCAAACTGATCAACGTCGAGGCCGGTGCTCATTGCGTTGCGTACGTACTCTATCCCGTCTGCTATGGTAAAGGCAATCTCCTGAACGGCTGTGGACCCGGCTTCCCGTATATGATACCCCGATATACTTATGGTATTCCATTTGGGCACTTCTTTTGAGCAGAATTCAAAGGTGTTGTTAATGAGTCTCATGGACGGGGCCGGCGGGAATATATACGTACCTCTGGCAATATACTCTTTCAGAATATCATTTTGAATGGTTCCCCGAATTCTGTCCCTGGTAACTCCCTGCTTTTCAGCAACGGCAATGTACATTGCAAGCAGTATTGCTGCAGGGGCGTTTATGGTCATGGAGGTCGATACCTTGTCCAGGGGAATCCCTGAAAAGAGGATCTCCATATCTTTCAGACTGTCAATGGCAACTCCCACTTTGCCGACCTCCCCCATGCTGACCGGGTCATCTGAGTCATAACCTATCTGGGTCGGCAGGTCAAAGGCTATGGAGAGGCCTGTCTGCCCCTGATCAAGGAGATATTTGTACCGTTCATTTGATTCCTCAGCTGTGCCGAATCCTGCGTACTGTCTCATGGTCCATAACCGGCCGCGGTACATGGTAGGCTGAACACCTCTTGTGTAGGGATACTCGCCGGGAAAACCAAGCTTTTCCAGATAATCACCCTTTGATTCCTCTTGAGGCAGATAAAGTCTTTCTACCGGTTTATCTGATCCGGTGGTAAATGTCTCTTTTCTTTCAGGGAATTTCTGCAGAACCTTATTTAAAACAGATTCTTCCCATTCGGTTTTCCGGTTTTTGATCGATTCTTGCACTATATTGCTCCTACTGTATTATCACTATATAGACAAAGTATAACCCTATTTTGCATATACCGCCACTTATAAATTGAATACTGATCAAAAATAGTGTAAATTGACAGTATGAAAAAAGAAACACCTATACTCATTGTTGAGGATGAAGTCCTTTCTGCGATGTCTCTGCAGCAGGACTTGAAAAGGTCCGGATATACGAACAGCAGCTATGTTACCACCGGGGAAGATGCGCTTGCTCAGCTTCAAAATGATACTGCCGGTCTTGTTATAATGGACATCAGCCTTGGAGGGGGAATGTCGGGGATCGAGACGGCTGAGGTCATTGCTGCAGATAATAAAATCCCTGTTATTCTCGCTTCCGGATACAGTTACGCCGATTACAAAGACAGGGTTGAAGCTATTGAGAATGTTGTATTTTTAAAAAAACCCATTAGAAAAATGGAACTGTTAAAAATACTGGAAAGTATATAAGCAGCCGGCTGTTTCAGTCAGTTTGAAAAGAGCTCCATAACCTCATCCCTTGTAAACTCATAGTCTGTCCCGCAGTTATGGCAGGTGGTAACAAGGGGGAATGGCCCTTCCTTCATGATTTTCTCCTTCTCTTCACCCTTCAGGGATGAAAGAAAAGAACCGAACTTTTCTTTGCTGCAGCTGCAGCTGAAGGCTGTGTGTTTGTCAGCAATAATGCCTGGGGAAAAATCCTTAAAGGTATCAGTTACAAGATCTTCCACTCTGCCCTTTTCGGAGAAGAAAAGACCGATTGAAGGCATCTTCTTTACCCGGTCTTCCAAAGCTCCGAGGACCCCTCCGTCAGCCCCTGGAAGTTCCTGGAGAAACAGCCCTCCTGCACCGATGGCATCACCTTCCCTGTCGAACTTGATACTTATGGAAAAGAGGGTCTTTATCTGTTCCGATGTGTTGAAATAGAGAGCCAGATCCTGGGCGATATTTCCGTAGTTCAGCATGACCTGACCGGAGAAGGGGTGCCTGGCTCCTTCTATATACCTGGTTATTTTTAAAAAACCAGGGCCGAAGAACGGAGAGAGATCAAAACTTTCCAAAGGGGTGCCGATGGGTATTGGATTATTGAGCAGGTAACCTCTGATTCCGCCGTCTGCCGAAGCTTCTGTAGATATCCCTTTTATCGGTCCGCCGCACTCTATCATCATACCGATTCTGTCGTTCCCCTTTATCATGGATGTCAGTAGTCCCGTCCCTATGTATGCATGTCCAAGGGCCAGAGTCTCAAGAATGCCCAGGCCATGATTCACTCTCATCTGGTTTATCATTTTTGTTCCATGGAGGAGTGAACCCCGTACTGTTCCGTTTCCCAGCAGAAATATTTTCGTTCCATCCGGAGAAATCGAATTCAGATGATCGAGAAGTTTAGGGTTTTCTATGGCTTTTATAATCATCTTTCCATTCTACAGGAAAAGTCTTCTCATAACAATATTGAGCTCTTTACAAACCTCATGCTTTTGTCTATTAATTGGAAATGGAAGCACGAAATATCTTTAAAAACTTATCGCCCCTGGACCACCGTTATTATCTGTCCAACAGGGATCTTTTTGAGTCCCTGAGTAACTATCTCAGCGAAGAGGCAGTCGTTCGATACTGCCTTAAGGTCGAGATCGCTCTTTTGAAGATGCATGTAAAAATGAATGTATCCGATTATCACACCTACGATGATGTACTGGATAAACTTGAGAGTGAGATCACTCCGGAAGAGGTGTATCTTGAAGAAGAGAAAACCCGGCATAATCTGCGTGCTCTGGTAAATGTAATCAAGAGAAAAATCCCCGCAGGGATCAGTAATTATGTTCATCTTGGTGCAACCTCCGTTGATATACTGGATACTGCCCAGGCTCTGCGGATGAGAGATGCTGTGAGGAAGGTTGTTATTCCGCTGCTGACGGAGCTTCTGGAAGAGATTATTGAGATTTCTGACAGAGAAGCTGAAACACCCCAGGTGGGGAGAACGCATGGCCAGCATGCAGTACCCGTTACCCTGGGGTTTTCTTTTGCAGAATTTACCGCCCGGCTTGGGAAATCAATCCTGGAGCTGGAAAAACTGTCGGCAAACCTGCGGGGCAAGTTCGCAGGAGCTGTGGGTGCGTACAATGCATCCAGCCTTTTGGTAAAGGATCCTGTTGCTTTCGAAAAGGATTTTCTTAACACTCTGGGGATTGAACCTGCAGAGTATTCTACCCAGATGGTGGAACCTGAGTACCTCTTAAGGATGCTTCTGGAGCTTAACGTTGCTTTTGGGATAATCGCAAATCTTGCAGATGATCTGCGCCACCTGCAGAGAACGGAGATAGACGAACTTCGGGAGTTCTTTTCAAAAACCCAGGTGGGTTCCTCCACCATGCCCCAGAAAAGAAACCCATGGAATTCGGAGCATGTAAAGAGTTTGTGGAAAGCGTTTGCTCCCCGGGTAATGAGCTTTTATATGGATCAGATCTCCGAGCATCAGAGGGATATGAGCAATTCTGCATCCATGCGCTTTGTTGCGGATTATATTTCCGGTTTTACTGCCGCCTCTGCCAGAATGAAAAAGATCCTGGCCTCTGTGAGGGTAGACAGGGAGCGGTTGAAAAAGAACATAACCCTTCATGGGGATATGGTCCTGGCCGAAGCGGCTTATGTTCTGCTTTCACTTTCCGGTGATCCGGATGCACATGAAAGGGTGAGGAAACTTACGCTCTCCTGCGAAGAAACCGGTGAAAAACTTGTTGATGCACTAAAGCGTGATTCCGGAATATGGGATATGATATGCAGCCGTTTGGAAGCTACCACAGGGGTTGATGCGGAAGATTTTTTTTCCAACCCGTCGCTGTACCGGGGAAAATCAGTTGAAAAAGCCAGAATGCTGGCAGAAAGATACAGATCAATTGTTAAAGTGGTAAGAGGTAAATTGAAAAATGGCTGAGATACAACAGACGTACAGTTACGATGATATCCTCCTGGTTCCGGGCTATTCGGATGTTCTCCCCGGGGATGCACAGACAAAGACAACTCTGGTTTCGGGAATTGAACTTAACGTGCCGATTCTTTCCGCAGCAATGGATACGGTAACCGAGGATAAGCTGGCAATAGCCATGGCTCTTCAGGGGGGAGCGGGGGTTATCCACCGGAATCTTGCTCCCCATGAGCAGGCCCGGCAGGTAGGGAAGGTAAAAAGGTTTTTAAACTGGATAATAGACAATCCTGTAACGGTACATCCTTCTCAAACCATACGGGACGTTCAGGATATAATGAGAAGGTTTGCTGTTTCCGGACTTCCGGTTGTTGAAAACGGAAAGTTGGTGGGTATTATTACCGGAAGGGATTTAAGATTCTGTCAGGACTTTGACATGACGGTTAAAAGTGCAATGACCAAAGATCCGGTGGTTGCATCAGGTTCGCCTACTCCGGAAAGTGCCCGGGATAAATTCAACAAACACAGGATCGAGAAACTTCCTGTTACGGATGCTGAAGGCAGACTTACCGGTTTGATTACCGTTAAGGATATGGAGAAAAAGAGACTGTATCCCGAGGCCGCTCTGGATGTAAAAGGGCGATTGATTGCCGGAGCAGCTATTTCACCCATGGATTACACCAGAAGGCTCCCCCTGCTGATGGAACATAATGTGGATTTTGTTGTTATCGATACTGCCCATGGAGATGCAAAAAGTGTCCTTGATGCTGTAGCGGATATAAAGAAACGGTATCCGGTACCGGTTGTCGGCGGGAATACCGCAACAGCCGATGGAACAGCCAGGCCGATAGAAGCCGGTGCTGATGCGGTAAAGATTGGTGTCGGGCCAGGATCAATCTGTACAACGAGGGTTGTGGCCGGGGTAGGTGTTGCCCAGTTTTCAGCAGTTTTGGAATGTGCCGAAGAAGCGGATAAACACAATGTTCCCGTTATTGCAGACGGCGGAATAAAGTATTCCGGCGACATTGCAAAGGCCATTGCAGCAGGAGCGAGTACGGTAATGCTCGGGAACATGCTGGCAGGACTCAAGGAAGCACCGGGAAATGAAATTATATATGAAGGAAGGATATTTAAATCCTACCGGGGTATGGGATCCATTGGAGCCATCAAAGACGGTTCTGGAGACCGCTACCAGATAAAGGAGGGGGATTCCCCGGTTCCTGAGGGTATCGAGGGACGAGTCCCTTTCAAGGGGGAACTGCAGCCCTTTATATACCAGCTTGTTTCAGGGCTTAAGAAAGGGATGAGTTACTGCGGCTGCGGGGATATCGAATCCTTTAAGAAGTATAAAAGGTTTGTAAGAATAACCTCTGCAGGTCTTAAGGAAAGTCATCCTCATGATGTTTCCATCACGAGGGAAGCTCCCAATTATTCAAAATAGGTATTCAGACAGGAGAGGGAAAAGATGAAACGGGCTTTATTGAGTGTTTACAACAAAAAAGGGATAGCTGAGTTTGCAGATTTCCTTGAGAGAAGGGGGATCGAGCTGCTTTCCACCGGGGGGACATTCCGCCATTTGAAAGAGCGGGGTATCCCGGTAACCGAGGTCAGCGAGATGACGGGATTTCCCGAGATACTTGACGGGAGAGTAAAAACCCTGCACCCGAAAGTTCATGGCGGGCTGCTTGCCAGACGGGACAACAGGGAAGACATGGATACAATTGAAAGAGAAGGAATTATTCCGATTGATATCCTTGTGGTCAATCTGTATCCTTTTTTTGAGAAATATAAAAGTGATCTCTCCTTTGAAGAGAAACTTGAGTTTATTGATATCGGCGGTCCGACAATGCTCCGGGCTGCAGCCAAAAACTTCAAAGATGTTGTCGTAATCTCCGATCCTGATGATTACCGGGGGGTGAGGGAACGGCTTGAAGCATCGGATAATGTGGATTTTGCCTACCGGAAACATCTTGCAGGGAAAGTCTTCAATCTGATGAGCAGCTACGATGCTGCGGTCTCTGCATTCCTTTTGGAAGACGGGCTTCCCCTTTTCTTGAGAGGTTCCTTTGAGAAGACAAAGGATCTCCGGTACGGGGAAAATCCCCATCAGAAATCAGCTTTTTACAGCTCCCTGCTTGGAGAAGGGGGAATGAACAGTTTTGTGCAGCTTCATGGAAAGGATCTCTCCTATAACAACTACCGGGATATGGATAGTGCATGGAAGGTTGTCTGTGAGTTTGAAGAAACCGCATGCTGCGGGCTTAAACACAATACCCCCTGCGGTGCTGCCGTTGCCGAAACGGTATTTGAAGCGTACACAAGGGCTTACGAAGGGGATCCTGTTTCGATTTTCGGAGGAATTGTTGCGTTTAACCGGACAGTGGATGCCAAGACAGCTGAGAAAATGAGCGGGATCTTTCTTGAAGTAGTTATTGCTCCTGATTTTAACGAAGATGCTCTGGAAATTCTAAAGTCCAGGAAGAATATCCGTTTGATCAAGGCGGGAGCACAACCTTCAGATTATACTGAAATGGTTACGGTTGACGGGGGAATTCTTGTTCAGGAACGGGATGTATTAACCGCTGACAAACTTGAAGTTGTAACTGCTGTTTCGGTAACAGAAAAACAGAGGGAAGATCTGCTGTTTGGAGAGAAAATCTGCAGATATGTAAAATCCAATGCTATTATAGTTGTAAAGGATAAACAGGTCCTCGGTGTCGGTTCAGGCCAGGTGAACAGAATATGGGCTGCTGAACAGGCTCTCCAGCGGGCTGCTGAAAAAGGAATAAAGGAAGCAGTTCTTGTTTCGGATGCCTTTATGCCTTTTAAGGACGTTGCTGAGGAAGCAGTCAAGTACGGTATTGCTGCAATCCTTCAGCCGGGAGGATCGCTCAGGGACAAGGACTCCATTGAAGTCTGCAACAATGCGGGGATCCCCATGGTTTTCTCCGGATTAAGGCACTTTAAGCATTAAACTGATACAATGCTTATTGTTCCCATAAAAAGAATTTATAACAAAAAACTGGAAAATTTCTGACGCTTTCGATATAATGAGCAGTCTTGAAAAACTATATAGAGGAAGGAATATGAGTGATTTTGTGTTAGCTCTGGTGATTATAGCCGGCGGGAGTCTGTTGGCTTTAGGGTATTCACTTGTAAGAGCACGATGGATTTATAAACAGCCGGTGGAAAACAAAACTCTTAAACGGATAAGCGGTTATATTTCTGAAGGGGCAATGACGTTTTTAATGCGGGAGTACAAGGTACTTATCCCCTTTGTGGGATTTGTTGCTCTGTTCCTCGCGCTTGCAAATAAGGGGATGCTTCGGTACCAGGCTGTTTCTTTTGTAACCGGGGCATCAGCATCGGCTCTGGCGGGCTTTATTGGAATGCGGGTGGCAACCGCATCCAACTCCAGAACTACCCATGCAGCCCAGGGGGGGCTTGTTCCGGCTTTGAAGGTAGCCTTTACCGGGGGAAGTATAATGGGAATGAGTGTTGTGGGACTTGCAATGTTCGGACTCTTTATCCTTTTAACTCTGGGAAAGATTTTCCTCGGCGGAACAACCGTAATAATGGCAGATACCATTCTTCCGGTGATATCAGGATTCAGCCTCGGTGCAAGCTCCATGGCTCTGTTTGCCAGAGTCGGCGGGGGGATCTTTACCAAAGCTGCTGATGTCGGTGCTGACCTTGTGGGGAAGGTTGAGGCCGGAATCCCTGAGGACGATCACCGTAATCCTGCAACAATTGCGGATAACGTTGGAGACAACGTTGGTGATGTGGCCGGAATGGGAGCGGACCTGTTCGAGTCCTATGTAGGTTCCATAATAGGGTCAATGATCCTTGGTATTGGCGTTGCGGGAAGTGATGTCTTTAGAATGAAGCTGGCACTGTTCCCGCTTATTCTTTCCGCAGCAGGAATTCTGGCGGCACTTATAGGGATAGGTCTGGTACGGGTAAAATCGGGGAAATCTGCCCAGAGTGCCCTCAACCGGGGCACCTTCGGTGCAGCCGGAATTGCAGCTCTGTTTTCCTTTATCCTGGCTTTTTTCTTTTTAAAGGGAGAAGGAGATATCAGTTATGTAAGTATTTTCTTTGCCTCTGTTATCGGTATGGTAGCGGGTAGTCTTATTGGTATCCTCACAGAACATTATACAGGAACAGATACAAAGCCTGTTAAGAAAATTGTAAAGGCTTGTGAAACAGGTGCAGCTACAACCATTATTACCGGTATGGGTGTAGGTATGATGTCGGCATTTTTTCCCATTGTTGTAATAACAGCAGCCATTCTATTAAGCCATTTTGTCGCCGGTCTATACGGAGTAGCAATTGCCGCTCTGGGAATGCTCATGACTCTCGGGGTTCAGCTGGCAGTAGACGCTTACGGACCGATTGCGGATAACGCCGGCGGACTTGCTGAAATGTCTGAATTCCCCCCGGAGGTACGGGAGGTAACAGACGAACTGGATGCAGTCGGTAATACAACCGCTGCAATAGGAAAAGGGTTTGCCATAGGTTCAGCAGCACTGACATCAATTATCCTTTTCTCGGCTTTCAAGGAACAGGTGGGGCTTAAGGTTGTCGATCTAATGGGTGTCAGGGTTATTACCGGGATTCTTTTTGGAGCTGTGCTGCCCTATTTATTTTCTTCAATGGCAATGAATGCTGTCGGCGAAGCAGCTTTTGCAATGATAGAAGAGGTGCGGCGTCAATTCAGGGAGAAACCCGGAATCCTCGACGAAACAGAAGAGCCTGATTATAGAAGGTGTGTTGACATATCGACAGCTTCCGCTCTTAAAGAGATGCTTTTGCCTGGTATTATTGCGGTTGTTACACCGGTACTTATCGGGTTTCTGGGAGGTCCCAAGATGCTCTCCGGTACTCTTATCGGGGTTACTGCTTCCGGTGTTGTTCTCGCCATTTTTATGGCTAATTCCGGAGGGGCCTGGGATAATGCAAAAAAAATGATAGAAAACGGAAGCAGCCAGGGTAAGGGGTCTGAAGCCCACAAGGCTGCTGTTGTAGGAGATACTGTAGGAGACCCATTCAAGGATACAGCCGGTCCTTCCTTGAATATTCTGATTAAACTCATGGCAATTATCTCGCTGGTAATTGCACCGATGTTAAAAAATTACTGGGGGTTGTAGAATGGATTATGAAAAAAGACTATACATGATTCTTTATCCGAACGAGGCGCTGGTAGCTTCCCAGCTGTCTCCGGAGATGTTTGCACGGCATTACACTGCCGGTTCCAGCAGGCATTACTCCGGAAAAGTTATCTTTGCAGAGCTGGACAGCACTTTTAGGAACGATTATTTCAAGATTGATGAAATAATGAAGGTTGTTGTTCCTCATGAGGACGGAACTCCCAAAGCAACGAAGTTTATCTCCTCCTACAGAGTCCTTGAGCATGTCGACTTTAGTGCATTGAGAATGCTGTATATCACTTCCCAGGAAGGGTATTGTCTTGGTCTGGCGCCCGGTGCATGTGACGATGACATGAAGGATCATGTAGCCCTGTACGCTGAGATCTCCCCCATGAGAATGCTTGTTTTATCAGAGATGAACAAAAAGGATTTTGGAAACTACATTACGGATCCGCAAAACAACAAGAGTGCACCTAAACAGTTTTTTACACAGCTGGATATTGATGTTGTTGATTTTGTGAACAAATTTGAGCAGAACCCCTTTGAGCCGTCTCCTATACCGGAGCTTCATCCGTCTACAATCAGGGACGGCTTTTATGAACTCAAGAAGTACCCTGCAAAACATAACAAGGGGCTTTCCCTATCGAGCAGTCTGGACAACTTTTCCTACAAGTTGATCCGAAACGGGTTTGCATTCGCCGGAGGCGGTGAGTGTCTGCATTATCAGTTTCCGGATTATAAAACCATAGAGAAAGATCATTACAAGTTCTGGAGAACAATGTAGTTAATGCTGCCGCCCGGTAACCGGGCGGTTTTTCATACGGTCAGGAGTTCAATATTGTTATTGTTGCAGAAAGTCCGGTACTTGTCAGGTATTCCCTCATCGGTAATGACTGTGTCAAAATCCTGTAATTCGGCAAAGTAGGTACTGTGAACAATATCGAATTTGGAAGAATCGGCTACCAGTACCTTTTTCATGGAAGAACCCATAATTGTTTTTTTCGTTTCCCTTTCATAACTGTTGGAACAGGTGACGCCTAAAGACAGGCTTATTCCGCTGGCGGAAACAAACGCGATGGCCGCCCGGTTTTTTTTAAGGATGCTTATTCCCTCTTCGCTTTCAAACATCAAAGTGTTTCTGTGAAAGTATCCGCCGGGAAAGATAATCTTGCTCTTTTTCAGTTTTGAAACATGTATAAGGGTATTCAGGGTAAAGCAGACAATACTCAGGGAATATTCAGGATTGAGTGACTGTGAAATGTACTCTGTAGTAGAACCGGTATCAAGAATAAGTGAATCATTATTCTTGAGCATGAGTGCTGCTTTTAATCCAATCCTCTTTTTTTCCTCACACATTATGCTTGTTGCATCTGCCAGGGTATATTCTTTCCAGTTTTCTCTGCGTTGTGAATCGGGCAGCATAATACCGCCGTGAAATACTTCTACCTTTTTTTCTCTTTCAAGGATTTCTATATCTCTGCGGATTGTCATGTGTGAAACTTCAATGAGCTGAGCCAGTTTATTAACAGTTGCGGGATTCGAAAGTTTAAGTATGCTGAGGATTTTTTCCAGCCGTTCTTCCTGTTTGCTTATCATTGGTACCGTACCTTACAAATTATGCTGTTAAAAAATTAACACAAAATCACTAATTTAACAAGATAATTTTTTTTATAATAATCAACTTCCACTTAATTTTCGTGCACAGCTCTTGACACACAGACAGAAGATGGTATACTGAAAATAATGTTAAAAAAATAACATTTTAGGGAGGTCCTATGGAAGAAAAACAGGGAAATGCCCTGGGCATGATAGAAACCAGAGGTTTTGCAGCGGTGGTTGAAGCTTCTGATGCCATGGTAAAGGCGGCAAAGGTAGAACTTAAAAGATATGAGGAGACTGGAGGCGGATATATAACAGCGGTAATCCGCGGTGATGTAGCTGCTGTCCGGGCAGCGCTTGATGCCGGGAGTAAAGCTGCGGAACGGGTGGGAGAAGTTATATCTGTACACCTGATTCCCCGTCCTGATAAAACTGTTGATTCAGTTTTACCACTTAATTAGGTGGAGATGAATATGGATAATGTGGAATTAAGAACGTACAATTTTATAGATTCACTGCAGCTGCAGATGGCATCATATATGTGTACGATTTCAAAAGGATATTTTCCTGTGGCTGGACAGTCATGTGCAATTATAGAAATTGCACCGGGAATAGAGATTAACCGGCTTACCGATGTTGCTTTGAAGTCGACAGGGGTTCATCCGGGTATTCAGGTTGTAGAAAGATCTTTTGGATTACTTGAGGTTCATTCAGATAATCAAGGGGATGCACGGCAGGCAGGACAGGCCGTCCTGGATGTCCTGGGGCTTGAAGAAACCGATAGAATGAAACCAGGAATTTTAACGAGTCAGCTTATTAAAAACATAAGTGATCATCATGCCCAGCTTATCAACAAGGTACGATACGGTAACATGGTTTTGCGGGGAGATACGCTCTTCATTCTGGAAATTGAACCGGCAGGATATGCGTACTATGCTGCAAATGAAGCCGAGAAAGCATCGCAAATCAATATAATTAATGTCACCGGCTATGGGAAATATGGAAGAATATACATTGCCGGAAAAGAATCTGAGGTACTGGTCAGTAAAGATATAGTAGAATCACGATTGGCAGATATTGCAGGTAAAGAGTAGGGAGTAGAAAATGAATATAACTGGAAATGCACTTGGAATGATAGAAACAAAGGGCTTTGCCGCCATGGTGGAAGCTTCTGATGCAATGATAAAGGCAGCTGCAGTTGAATTGGCAGGATATAAAAAAATAGGCGGCGGTTATACAACAGCAATAATCCGCGGTGATGTAGCTGCAGTCCGTGCAGCTCTTGATGCAGGAAACCGTGCAGCTGAAAGGGTTGGGGAAATTGTGTCTGTGCATATAATACCCCGGCCCCATGAGAGCGTAGATGCTGTTTTCCCTCTTGGGCGGAATAAGGTAAAGAAATAACCGATGGTACTCGCACGTGTTGTAGGTACAGTTGTTTCCAGTGCCAAGGAACCGCGCCTTGAGGGTATGAAACTGCTTGTTTTGGAGAAAATTAATCCCTTGAATATGGAGGGTACCGGTAGTTTTGTTATTGCTCTCGATTCGGTGGAAGCGGGAGAAGGGGAGCTGGTCTTTTATGTGAGCGGAAGCAGTTCACGTCAAACAGAACTGACTTCCGGGAAACCAACTGATGCTACGGTTATCGGCATTGTCGATACCCTGGAAGTTGGCGGGGTTTCAATATTTCAAAAAGACAGGGATGCAACATGATTTTAGCCCGTGTAAAAGGGACTATGGTGACTACCCGCCGGGCTCAAAAAGCTCAGGGGGCACGGTATCTTATTGTGACACCCTGTACTCCTGATGGAAAAGAAGCTGGTCCAGCCTTTGTGGCTCTTGATACTATGGGCTCCGGTCCGGGGGAAGTTGTTCTTGTTTCCCAGGGAAGTTCTGCCCGGCAGACAGAAGAAACAAAAGATAGACCTGTGGATGCGGTAATTATTGGTATAGTTGATCTGGTAGAAGAAAAGGGAAAGCTGGTTTTTAAAAAATGAAAATAAATGTATTAGGCATCCTTGAATTAAAGAGTATTGCTGACGGTCTTATTGCCCTTGATGGAATGGTTAAAGCTGCTCCTGTATCAGTTTTAAAAGCGGAAGTGGTTAATCCGGGGAAGTATCTCATAATTGTATATGGGGATGTAGCTTCGGTGGATTATGCCATGGAACGGGGACGTACTCTTGGAAATCCATCATTGATAGATCATCTGTTTTTAAAAAATATTGATGAACACCTTATCGAAGTACTTCTAAAGAATGCTCCTGCAGTCCAGCATGAAGATGAAGAATCTTTGGGGATTCTGGAAACTTTGTCAGTAGCATCCTGTATTGAAGCTGCTGATCTCGCTGTCAAAGCAACTGGTGTTAAAATACTTAAACTATTAATAGGAAATGAACTTGGCGGTAAAGCAGTGCTTTCATTTTCCGGTACTCTTGGAGAAGTTGAAGATGCCATGCATGTTATTGTTCCGTATGCTGAACAAAAAGGACAATTATACCGTAACGTTGTATTAACAGGACCTCATGCCGACATGAGAGGATTTGTATATGGAAATTGATGAAAAGGTAATAAAGGGTATTGTTGAAAAGGTAGTAGAACAATTTTCGGTTGCTGAGGGATCTGACCGGGAAGTAAGACACTTTTCCGGGGTTTTTGATACCATGGAAGAAGCTGTGTACCAGGCTTCAAAAGCTTTTAAGAAATTTGCCGAAGTATCTTTGGAAACACGGAGAATCATGATTGCTGCAATGCGCCAGGCTGTGGAAGACAATGTGGAACAGCTTGCAGCACAGGCTGTGGATGAGACAGGAATGGGCAGGGTGGCAGATAAAATACAAAAAAACCTTTTAGCTGCCCGCAGTACTCCGGGAGTTGAAGATGTTCAGCCGGAT
>Ga0164318_10001799_pt1 | contig 19445 bp, 15 predicted proteins | sample GuaBasSedimGuay9_FD_113734 | JGI IMG/M metagenome (GOLD analysis project Ga0164318, IMG submission 113734) | Subseafloor sediment microbial communities from Guaymas Basin, Gulf of California, Mexico - Guay9, Core 4571-4, 0-3 cm | ecosystem: Environmental > Aquatic > Marine > Hydrothermal vents... | reverse complement strand
CGGGCATAGTTTAATGCATAAATGTATGAAGCGGTTGACACAGCAAAGCCCTGAAGTCCGACCAGTTGCCTGGCTTCGTTCATCATCAGAAACATGGCCCGCATGCCTTTGTTCTCTTCCCCGATCAATTCACCGACGCAGTTGCCTTTGCCGCCAAGGGTCAGAGAACATGTGCAATTGCCGTGAAGTCCCATTTTTTCTTCGATTCCCGTACAAACCACATCATTGAACCCGCCGAGGGTGCCGTCATCATTGACTAAGTATTTGGGTACGAGAAACAGGGAAATTCCTTTGGTTCCCGCCGGCGCGCCTTCAATCCGGGCAAGGACCGGATGAACTATGTTGCTGACCATATTGTGTTCACCACCGGAGATGAAAATTTTAGATCCGGTAATAGAATACGTACCGTCTTCATTTTTTTTAGCCATTGATTCAAGCGCTCCGACATCGGATCCGGCATTCGGCTCAGTGAGCAGCATGGTTCCTGCCCATTCACCGGTATATATTTTTTCCAGATATGTTTTTTTTTGTTTTTCCGAGCCGATGAGTTCAATCATCTTTCCGGCACCGTGGGTCAGGCCGTAATACAGCATAAATGCCGGGTTGGCGCCGTAAAAATATTCATTGGCTGCAAGTGATATGGTTTTAGGCATGCCCTGGCCGCCCCAATCCGGGTCATCCACCATGCCGGGCCATTCCCCTTCATTAAACAGCTTAAACACACGATGATATTCTTCCGGAACCCGGACTTCGCCGTTGTCGAAGACACAGCCTTCATCGCTAAGTTGTTGGGTGGGCAGAATTTCTTTTATTGCCAGCGTTCGGGCTTCGGAAACGATCATATCGACTGTTTTTTTATTAAAATCCTGAAACTGTTTGTTTTTTGACAGACTTCCAATTTCCAGCTGCTCATGGAGTACAAAGTCCACATCTCTGCGATCTGCAATCATTTGCGCCATAATTTTTTATCTCCTTTTATGAATTTTTTCATAGGTATCAATTGGCAATTATCAAATATGAATGATAAATATTTTTTTTGATTCTGACAAAAATTTTTAGAATAATCACGAAGTAAAGTCAAGGGGCTTAAAGGGTCTTTAACAGGATTTGGCTGAAGGGATTACTGTTTAAATGCGATTGTTGTCAAAAAAAAAGCCGGAAACACATAGTGTGTTTTTCGGCTTTTTCCCATTGTTATTGATGAATAAATTGAAAATAGCGTTTATTGTGGGGTGACCGTGGCTTCGGTAAATGTTACCCAGTAGCCTTTATCAAATCCGTCCAGTGACAGGGTAATGGAAAATTCCGAGGCGTCGCTGTCACTGTTAAAATCCCCGGCGGTGATCGTTTGAGCGCCAAGGTTTAATCCGTGACCATTGTATTCCGGGGTGTTGTTGTCAGAATTATCGATATAACCGCTATAGCTGATAAAATCGGCCGACAGTTCGCCATAGGCATCATTGGCTCCCCAGGTGATGGATTTTAGCTGGCGGGTTGTCGGATCATCAATATTTTCAAATTCGGCGGAAAAATATACGCCTTCCGTACGAAAATCCTGACTGGGGTCTTCAAAGTCACTCCCGAACACGACATTTTCCCAGTCCTCATCCCATGCAAAACCCGGGTTCGGATCTTTATAATCGTATTCATCATGATAGCCAAGTTTTAAAGATTCTATTTCAGTGTATTGATATGTGTTGATATTAAACCACGCATAGGTTTCTGAAATACCGCCGCCCAAATTGTTGATCGCAAAATCTGTAAATCCGGTGGCATATATATCTGACAATCCGTTGTCATCCAATGCTTTTAATTCACAAAACCCATTGACGGGCAGGACAATAGTTATCAGGATGCAGGACAGAAATAAAAAAAATATTTTGTTAAGATGCATACTTGACTCCATTTATTATTAACACGCCATAAGGTGTATTTGTCCATTAAATACTAAAAAAATATTTTTTAGTTTCCAATAATTATGCTGGGAAGTCAATAAAAAATAAATATAATTAAATCAGTTAGATTTTTCTTTTTTTAATGGCAATTACGACACATACGCCGGCGCCGCCCCACGTCAGAGAAATGCCGAACATCATCATTAAAATAGCACCCAGTGTCAAAATGGACTCCTTCTTTTTCAAATAACCTGATCATAATAGGTTGAAATGATGGACACGTTATTTTCTCATACAGTGGTGATTCGTCACTATGAAAAGTTTTTTACGAGAGATTCAATTATTAATTATAATGGTTTTTTCCATTTAATCAACGACAGAATCAAACTTAAAACAATCGCGGAAATCCATACGCCCCAGCCGAGACCGGCAAGGGATGCAAATGAATAATCTCCATAAGGCGTTTGAATATCACCGATAAAGTTTTGAACGGCGGTAATGCCCAGGACGATGGGTGTCAGTATTTTAATACAAAAATTCCACCAGGTTCCGACATGGAAGTCTGAAATCGGGTGGATATGATCTTTGACGCTGTTGAGGTTAAAGAACCACCCCAGCAGGATCACTTCAATTAAACCGGCAAAGACAATGTGAAAATTGTTAATAAAATGGTCAACAATGTCTAAGATTAAAAGTCCGCTGCCGGTGGTGAAAATAAGGCTCAACAAACCGGCGGTTAAACAGTAACCACCGACCACTTTTTTTCTGCTTAGATTAAATTTGTCCATGATGCCGGATACGACTGTTTCGCTGATGGATATTTCAGATGACATGCCGGCACAGACAATGGAGACGAAAAACAGAATGCCGACAAAGGTTTGCATGAACGGCAACTGGTTAATGGCTTCGGGTAATGTTACAAACGCCAGAAAAACGCCGGACAGTTTGGCCGGCAACTCCCCCCCGGACTGGTGCATCATAAAACCAATGATGCCGAAGACGGTGATTCCCGAAAGCAGGCTGAATCCACAATTTAAAAAACCGGTGATAAAGGCATTGTTTACAATGTCCGATTTTTCAGGTAGATAACTTGAATAACATATCATAATTCCAAATGCGATGCTCAGCGAAAAAAAGATCTGACCGTAAGCGGCGACCCAAACCCCGGCATCAAAGATTCTTGAAAAATCAGGTTTGAATAACAGTTCCAGCCCTTGTGATGCCCCGGGCAGAGTGATGCTTCGAATCATAAGAATAAGCAGGATAATAATAAGAATGGGCATAAAAATTTTATTCGATGCTTCAATACCTTTTTTGACACCGCTGTAAAGAACAATAAAGTTGATTGACCATACAATCAGTACTGTGAAAACAATCGGTATCCGGATTCCGCCGAAATCAAACGGTGACCCGGTCAGGCCGAGAAAAGTTTCCGTAAAAAAACTAACCGTATTCGCCCCCCAGGATTGTGACAGTGAGAACCAGATGTAATTAAAGGCCCAGCCAATGATAACGACATAGTAAATTGAGATGACAAAACTGATGGATAGCTGCCACCAGCCAAGCCACTCCCATTTTTTATTTAACCGGGTAAATGTTAAGGGGGCGGACCCTCTCATTTTATGTCCGATCCCGAATTCCAGTATCAGGATTGGAATTCCAGCGGTCAGCAGGGCAAAGAAATACGGAATAAGAAATGCCCCGCCGCCGTTGTCGTATGCCATATAAGGAAATCGCCAGATATTACCGAGTCCGATGGCAGATCCTACCGCAGATAATATAAAACCGCTCCGGCTTCCCCATTGTTCGCGCTTCATTCAGTGCGTTCCTTACATTATTTTGTGTTGACAGAAAATCAATGATTGATAAGTCAAGAGTAAAGTTTTTCTATTTTACGGATATCCATTTATTTTTCAAGGATAAAAGAGAACAGGATAAAAGGGAATACGGATATAACCGTCGATCCGGTTATTGAGAATACTTTTTGATTCAGGAGGGCATTTGATGTCTTTTTTAATCCCATCGGCCATGGAGATTTTTTTTAATTACGTATCTTTGTGCTTTCTTGGTAGGGTTTAATTTTTGTGAGTTCATCAATAGTTGACAAACTCGTAAAAAGTCAAATTCTGATGGCAAAGAAAAAAGTTCCAAATTCGAGGCGCGCAAATCCTGAGTAATGATTTGTACTTATCGTACTATGAAGAAGCGAAGGATGCAGCGCAACAAAGAATTTGGACTTTTTACGAAGCCATCAATAGTTATAATAATATAGAAAAGGAATCCGGCGCGTGAAATGTATTGGTCTATATGTAAAGAAGGATGCGGAAGCGCTTAGAAAAGCGGATGCACTGGAAAAATGGCTTAATTCAAAAAATATTTCAGTGGTCCGGGCGCAAAGTTATTCTCCCGATGATCCGGGGAATCAAAATAATATTGTCAACAAGTCTGCCCCGGAAGGGTTGTCTTGTGTTTTTGTGCTGGGTGGAGACGGGACTTTTTTAAGTGCCTCCCGCTGGGTCGGAAAGCACCGTGTTCCGTTGATTGGGGTCAAATTTGGTGAAGTCGGATTTCTGGCAGTGACAGCCGGGAAAAATCTTTTTTCGGCAGCCCGGCGGGTTTTGGACGATGACTATGTCATTGAAGAACGGTCCCGCCTGCTGGTGAAAGTTATTCGCGAAGAAAAGGAAATCGCCTGCGAAACCGTGTTAAATGATGTGGTGATCAATAAAGGGGCATTGGCCCGGCTGGCGGATATTGAAACCTATATCAACGATCATTACTTGACAACATATCGGAGCGACGGGCTGATTGTCGCCTCCCCGACCGGTTCTACTGCCTATTCCCTCGCTGCCGGTGGTCCAGTTATGCATCCGGAAGTACAGGGGATTATAATTAACCCGATCTGTCCGTTTACATTAACCAACCGATGTATGATTTTGCCCAATACGGCCCGGATTAAAATTCGGCTGGTTGATAAAACAACCGATATTTTTATTACATTTGATGGTCAGAAAGTTATTGAAATTAGTGACAAGGACACCATTTTTATTTCAAAGAGCCCGCATCCGGTTAAGATTATTAATTTTCCAGATCAGAATTATTTTGATATTTTGAAGACGAAATTACGCTGGAGCGGCGGCCGCATCTAACTCCCGGAGGCTGAGCGGGGCCGGAACTGCGTTATTCAGCCATTGAAGTAAAACACTACGTCTTCAAGCTGAAATGCCTTGTTCCAGACCCGCTCAGCCTCCGGTTATCAAAGAGCCATTCTCTGGGCAATTCCCAAAATTAAAATAGGCCATTCGCGGTGGCACACCACAGCGTCATGGCCTGCGCCTTGTAGCTGCAGCATATTCGAAATGTTTAATCAGCGAAAAGTCAAATGCGGGTAAGGAAAAAATTACAGCTGGATTAACGGTCCGGCGGCTGACTGGGCCGCAACGCTCACATGCAGGTGGGAATTTCCCAGGCGCTCGGTGACCACCTGAAACGCTTTTTCCGGGGTGTTGTTGGTTTCACTTAAATGGGCAAGGATGACATGGGTCATCTGGTCGTGCATGACATCCATGAGCAGTTCCCGGGAAGATTCATTGGACAGGTGCCCGGTCCGGCCTTTGACCCGCTGCTTGACCGGCCAGGGGTAAGGGCCATCTTCCAGCATGGTCACGTCATGATTCGCTTCCAGTATTAAACAGCAGCAGTTTTTTAGATGCTGTCTTACCATGGCCGTTGCAATGCCCAAGTCTGTTGCAATACCGATTTTCCGGCCATTGGATCCGATGGTGAATCCTGCGGGATCACTGGCATCGTGGGAAATTGAAAAGGGACGGATGGTTAAGTCTTTGATGGCAAATTGGGAGCCACAGGCGAAGTTTTTAATATCATTGATATTGCCGAGTTGGGATTCGGCCGTGTTAAATGTTGCCGATGAGATATAAACCGGGAGGCTGTATCGTCTGGCTAAAACACCCACGCCCTGGATATGATCCGAATGCTCATGAGAGACGATAATGGCATCAAGGTCGTTTACACGCAGATCCCGGGATTCCATTCTGCGTTTAATCTCAACACCCGACAATCCGGCATCAACTAAAACAGATGTTTTTTCGTCAGAAACATAGATGGAATTGCCTCGGCTGCCGCTGGCCAGCATACATAGTTGCATTATGTACCGGTGTGGCCGAAACCGCCGCTGTTGCGGCCTGTCTCCTCCAGCGTTTCAACCATTTCAAATCGGATCTGTGAGACCTGATTGATCACCATCTGCGCGATCCGGTCTCCCCGGTTAATCACATAGGGTTCTTTCCCAAAATTGATCAAAGCGATTTTTACTTCACCGCGGTAGTCCGCATCAATGGTCCCCGGAGAATTGATGATGCCAATTCCGTGCTTGACCGCCAGACCGCTTCGGGGACGGATTTGGGCTTCAAATCCAGTGGGCAGGGAAATGGCAAAGCCCGAAGGGACCAAAATGATCTCTCCGGGCTTCATTGTCGTCGGTTGTTCAACCGCTGCGCAAATATCCATTCCAGCGGAGTGCGGGGTCATATATCGGGGAAGATTAATATCCGCGTCCTGGTCGGGTCGAATCCGGCAGCATTTAACAATTGTAGCGTCAGGCATCAATTATTTTCCGGCTTTTTTTCGTCAGTCAAAAGAGCCTTGCGGCTCAGCTTGATTTTGCCGTCGCGGGACACATCCAGAACTTTAACTTTGATGATGTCGCCTTCCTTGACAATATCACTGACCTGTTTAATGCGATAATTGGCCAGTTCGGAAATATGAACCAGTCCATCGGTTTTGGGTTTGATCTGAACAAAGGCACCGAAATCGGTAATTTTGACGACTTTGCCTTCATAGATGGCACCGATTTCCGGATCCATGCCGATATCCTGGACAATTTGCACGGCCCGGTCGCCTTCTTCTTTACTCACGGCGGCGATTTTTACAATACCATTGTCATTGATTTCAATTCGGGTATTGGTTTCGCTCTGGATAGACCGGATCATTTTTCCGCCGGGCCCGATGATGTCGCCAATACGTTCTGGATTGATTTGAATGGCATATACATTCGGCGCATATGGCGACATTTCATCCCGATGAATGCTGATGGCTTCCTGCATTTTTGAAAGAATATGCAACCGTCCTGCTTTGGCCTGTTCAAGGGCTTTTGAAAGGATGTCTTTGGAAAGTTCCCGAACTTTAATGTCCATCTGCAGTGCGGTAATACCGTCGGCGGTTCCGGCAACCTTGAAATCCATATCACCGGTGTGGTCTTCATCTCCGAGGATATCCGACAGCACAACAGTCGTTTCACCGTCAGTGACCAGCCCCATGGCAATACCGGAAACCGGTGCTGTAATGGGGACACCGCCGTCCATCAGGGCCATGGACGCAGAACATACGGTGCCCATGGAGGATGATCCGTTGGATTCTAAGACTTCGGATACGATCCGGATGGTATAATCAAAATTTTCTTTGGCAGGCAGGACTTTAAGAATGGCTCGTCGGGCCAATGTTCCATGGCCGATATCTCTGCGGCTCGGTCCTCCGGCACGTCTAGCTTCGCCAACGGAAAATGGCGGAAAGTTATAATGGAGCATAAACGATCTGTTTTCTTCGCCGTTTAAAGTTTCTATCCGTTGCTCATCCGGACCGGAACCAAGGGTTAATACACCAAGAACCTGGGTTTCACCCCGGGTGAAAAGGGCGCTTCCGTGAACACGGGGCAACAGACCCGCTTCGCAGGCAATCGGCCGGACTTCATCAAAGGCACGGTTGTCGATTCGACGTCCTTGTTTGAGTATCATATCCCGGCAGATATTTTTTTCCAGGTCTTTGAAAACCTTGGAAACTTCTTTTTTGCGTTCCGCATAATCTTCACCCAGGCCTTCAAAAATTTCGGTTTTGAGTGCAGACAGGGCTTTACTGCGGTCCACTTTTCCGGGAATCGTTACGGTTTTTGCAATTTTTTCACTGGCAGCGGCCGCAATTTTTTTCACCAGCTCCGGATCATGTTCTTTGGGTACAAACACGCGTTTTTCAACACCGACACTTTCAATCAGTTTTTCCTGGATGTCAATGATGGGCTGTAATTGTTCATGCCCGAAAAAAATGGCTTCCAGCATTTCTGCTTCACTGACAATGTTGCCGCCACCTTCCACCATAGTGATACCGGTCTTAGACCCGGCCACAATCACGCTGATATCTGAAACTTTTCGTTCTTCAATGGTTGGATTGACGATCAGCTTGCCGTCAATGCGTCCTACGCGAACACACGCAATCGGACCCTCAAACGGGATATCCGATATCATGAGCGCGGCGGACGCGCCGTTGAGTGCAAGAATATCCGGATCATTGACCTTGTCCATGGACAAAACCGTCACGATGACCTGGGTTTCAAAGCCATACCCTTTGGGGAAAAGCGGCCGGATGGGCCGGTCGGTCAGGCGGGCGGTAAGGGTCTCTTTGTCGCTTGGCCGGCCGATTTCACGACGGAAATAGTTTCCGGGAATCCGCCCGGCTGAATATATTTTTTCCTGGTATTCAACGGTAAGCGGTAAAAAATCTACATCGGGTCGTTCATCTTTGGCGGAAACCACCGTCACAAGAGCAATGGTTTCACCATATTGAACCACGACTGCGCCGGATGCCTGCCGGGCAACCTTTCCGGTTTGGATATTGAGTGTTTCTTCACCGATTTTAGTACTAAAAGAAAGTTCCATTTTAATTTAATCTCCTGATAACAAGTCGACATTCAAAAGTCTCAGTCAAAAGCCTCGCTTTTGTAGCCGCCTGAATGGGAATAGTAATTACCCTCAAACGCCGATATGCTAAATAGTAGACACACATCATTATCAAGGGAAAGTAATTTATCGTCTGAGTCCCAGCTCCTTAATAACTGATCGATAGCGATAAACATCTTTATTTTTGACATAATTTAACAGCCTTCGACGTTTGCCGACCATAACCAGCAGTCCTCTTCGGGAATGATGATCTTTTTTGTGGATTTTTAAATGTTCGGTCAAATGCTTGATGCGATCAGTTAAAAGGGCAATCTGAACCTCCGGTGATCCGGTGTCGGAATCGTGAAGCTTGAATCGGTTAATGGTTTCTGTTTTCATTTGCTCTGGGATATTCACTGTTTCCTCCTCTATGGGTATATTTTCATATCTTAAATAGGGTTATATCATATTATGGATTGTGAAAAACACAACAATAATTATACCGGCCATTTTTTTCATCCGGGTTCAATACTGCAAGGAGCTGATTTTTATTATCAATAATTTTGATGAAAGGGTTGCCTGCGGCGTCTCTCATATTTATTGGGGTATCAATTGGGATATCAATTTTGATATCGGTTAATGCAATGTTTTTTCCGTATTTTATTTTTTCCATTAAAGCGTTATCCGCAACATACGCTGTCATCTCCGAAAGGGCATCTGACATGGAAATGAGTCGATCGTTAAATGATTCCAGATACTGATGGGACTCAATATCCGTTAATGGCATCGCATCTTCCACGTCAAACCCACCGCATTTGATTCGTTTGAGCGTTTTCAGATGACCGCCGCACCCAAGCATATTTCCGATATCAGCACACAGGCTCCGGATATATGTTCCAGAGGAGCATTGGGCCTCAAAGCGGATTTCGGGAAGATTTATATCAATTATTTTAATGTATGATATAAACACTTTCCGGGGTGGTTTAGTGACGGGTATCCCGTTTCGCGCATATTTATAAAGCGGGACGCCGTTATGTTTTAACGCTGAATATGCCGGGGGAACCTGATCAATTTCACCCTCAAACTGTTTACATGCATCACGCACAGCATGCTCTGAAACCGAGCCAATCGGGCGGGTTGCCAGAATATTGCCGGTGGCGTCCAACGTATCTGTTTCAATGCCTAATTGTAAAACCGCCGCATATTTTTTGGGGCAGGCAAGAAAAAATCGGGACAGGCGAGTCGCCCGATTGATTGTGCAGATCATCACGCCGGTGGCCATTGGATCAAGCGTTCCGGTGTGGCCGATTTTAGAAATTCCGGATATTTTTTTGATCCGGCTGATGACTCTGGCCGAAGTCATGTCCTGCGGTTTGTCAACGATCAAAATGCCATTGGTTTCATTCGTCATTGGCTGTAACACAATATTTTATGAAAGAATAATGCATCCTCCGGGTAAGTTAAAGATTTTTCGAATAATAAAAAATGGTTCTTTTTAAATCCGGCAGGGAGGCCTGAATATCAAATCCGGACGCGTTTTGATGACCGCCGCCGCCGAAAGAGGTGGCGATGGTGGCAACATTCACCGCGCCGTCTGATCGAAGACTGACATGAAAGTGGCTCCCGTATTTTTTGCCTGGATTTCGTTTTCTTTCAAACAAAAGGGCGGCGATTTTGACATTTTCGATCTGTTTGGCATAGTTGATCAGACCATTGACATCCTCAAGCCTTGTTCCGGTCGTCTGTAGCATATTCTGGGTGAGTGACATAATCGAGAGTTTGCCGTTATGCGATAATTCAATGGAATCAAACAGCATATTCAGCAGTTTAATTCGGTTTAAGGAAATCGTTTCATAAACATGATGTGCGACTTTGTGCGGATTGGCACCCAGTTGAACCATTTTATGTGATATTTCAAAAGCCTCCGGGGTGGTATTGGCAAACCGGAAAGAACCGGTGTCCGTCATTATTCCTGTATATATGGAAAAGGCCATTCCTTTATCGATGGGCACCGTATCCATTGCCGAAATCAGCTTGTAAATCATTTCAGCGGTCGAAGACGCTGCCGGGTCAATATACTGCAGGTTGCCAAATCGGGTATTGGTGATATGATGATCGATATTGATAATTGTCGGGATTTTGGAGACATCTACAGCTGCCTTGCCGATGCGATGAAGATCAGAGCAGTCCAGTATAATGGCCGTGTCAAATTCGGTGATATCGTCAATTGTGCGATTAATCAGGTGGAGAGACGGCAGAAATTGATAAATTGCTGGAATGGGGCTTTCATTGTAAGCCCTGATTTGTTTTTTGGATTCCTGAAGTGCAAGTCCCATACTGATCACTGATCCAATGGCATCTCCGTCCGGATGAATATGGGACGCAAGCAGTATGCGTTTACTCTTCTTCAGGTGGTTGATTATTTTTTGAATACTCATTTTTTATTTTTTTAAAGACGGAATTCATATGAAATCCGTAATCAATTGAATCATCATAATAAAATTGAAGATCAGGCATATATCGCAGTTTAAGCTTTTGTGCAAGAGAATATTTAATAAACCCCTTTGCTTTTTTAAACCCGGCAAATGCCTCTTCTTTAGTTGAGATATGATCGGAGATCACAAAATATACCTTTGCCAGTTTTAGATCCGGCGATACCTTGATGCCGGTGATGCTGACCGATTCCAGGCGGGGATCGCTGATTGATTTTTGTAACAGCTTCGACAGGGATTCATGGATTAATCCACCGACCCGGTCGGCTCTGGCAAAGGGCTTTATGTTCATATATTCATGATCTCCATATCCTCCTACTTATACCGGCATGATCGGTTTGACCTCTTCAAGATGATAACATTCGATGATATCGCCGACTTTAATATCATTATAATTTTCAATGAGAATGCCGCATTCGTAATTTTGGATGACTTCCTTCACGTCATCTTTAAATCGCCTTAAGGTGGCTACTTTGCCGTCATAGGTGACAATACTGTCCCTGATGAGTCGAACCTGAGCACCTCTCTTGATTTTGCCGCTGGTTACATAAGATCCGGCAATGGTTCCAATACTGGGCACATGAAATGTTTCCCGGACCTCCGCCTCGCCCAGCACTTTTTCTTCAAATTTGGCATCCATCATGCCGACCATGGCATCTTTAATGTCCTTGATGGCGTTGTAGATGATGTCATAATACCGGATATCAACGTTTTCTTCTTCGGCAATAATGGTTACCTTGGCTGTGGGGCGAACATTAAAGCCTATAATAATGGCATTGGAAACTGCTGCCAGGGATATATCCGATTCATGAATGGGACCGACAGCAGAATGAATGACACCGATTTTAACCTCATCAATGGACAATTTGATCAAAGAATCTTTCAATGCTTCAATGGATCCCTGAACATCTGCCTTGATAATCAGGTTTAAGTCTTTTACTTCACCTTCCATCAGTTTTTCGTACAGTTTTTCAAGACTCATCCGGCTGTTGCGGGCAAGTTCCTTGGCGCGCTGTTTCTGCAGTCGGTGTTCACTGACCTGCTTGGCATCCTTTTCCCCTGCCATGACGTTGAGTTCATCTCCTGCCATGGGAACACCGGACAGGCCGACGATTTGTACGGGAATGGACGGGCCGGCTTCTTTGATCTGGGTGCCCAGATCGTTAAACATGATCCTGATTTTTCCATAATAATTACCGCAGACAACCGGGTCCCCCACACGAAGGGTACCTTCTTTGATCAGAACGGTTGCCACCGGACCGATTCCGGTGTCCAGTCTGGATTCAATAATGTGGCCGGACGCAAGCTTGTTTGGGTTTGCTTTTAATTCAAGGACTTCAGATTGAAGCAGGATCATTTCCAGCAGTTCGTCGATGCCGATTTGTTGTTTTGCAGAAACATTGACAAAAATGGTTTCTCCGCCCCAGTCTTCTGCGGCCAGTCCTTTTTCGGCCAGTTCCCGTTTGATCCGTTCCGGTTCTGCTTCCGGTTTGTCAATTTTGTTTACCGCAACAATAATCGGGACATCAGCTGCTTTGGCGTGGTCAATGGCCTCAATGGTCTGGGGCATGACACCGTCATCTGCAGCCACGACCAGAATCACTATGTCGGTAACCTGGGCACCACGAGAGCGCATGGCGGTGAAGGCTTCATGGCCGGGTGTATCTAAGAAGACAATCTCACCGGTTTCATGTTTTACATGATAGGCACCGATATGCTGGGTAATTCCGCCGGCCTCCACTTCCGTGATTTTTGATCGGCGAATAACATCCAGCAGGGATGTTTTTCCATGGTCTACATGACCCATAATTGTGACCACCGGTGGACGGTGAAGCAATTGATCCGGCGTATCCACTTCTGTTTTGATGACGGTTTCTTCTTCAAATGTTGCTTTTTCCAGTTCAAATCCAAATTCCGTTGCGACCAGGCAGGCAGTATCATAATCAATGGTCTGGTTGACCGTGACCATCATGCCCATGCCCATGAGTTTGGTAATCAGTTCGTTGGCTTTTATGCCCATCCGTTTGCCGAGGTCAGCCAGAACAATTGTATCGTCAACTTTAAATCGGCGTTTAATGGCCTTGGGGATTGTGATTTGTGTCTTTTGACCACCGCCCATCGGAGCGGATTTGAATTTTTTTCGACCCTTTCGGGATCGGCCGGAACTTTTGTCATAAAGTGCGGAGCCTTCGAACACTGCTTTTCGCCGTGAAGCGCCCTTTACTTTTTTGACTTTCTTGATATCAACAGGTTCTTCGACTTCAGTCCTTTTTTTCCGGATTCTTTTTTTAGCAGCAGGATCGGTTATCGGAGGTTCAGCTTGAGGCGGTTGAACGGTAACAGGTTTTTTTCTGATACCTTTAACAAATTTTTTAGTTGTTTTTTGGGTATCCTTTGCCTTTACTGGAGCTTTAGCCCTTTTTGGTGGTTCTACCGGTTTTGTCGGCATACTGATGATTTTTGCCGGTGTCCCTTTTTTTGTTTTGCGTTTTGGCGCTGACGTGGGCGCTGGTTTTTCGGTGACTTTTTTTACGTCATCTGTTTTTTTCGTTTCAGCCGTTTCCTGTATTTCCGGCTCAGTTTCCACTTTTGTATCTTTTTCAACTGTTTCAGCCGGGGCTTCTATTTCCGGCCCTGCTGAAACAGGTGCCAGCGGTATTTTGTCATCAGCCGATTTTTCAGCTTCCGGGGGAGCGGGTTTCGATTTTATTTCCGAAGCTTCCATGACTTTTTCGTCAATTTTTGTTTTCGGTTTTGTTTTCGGGGGATCGGCCTCTTCAATTTTTTCGATGGCTTCTTTTTTGGCAGAGACCGCAGGCGTCTCCACCACTTCCGGATCCACCTCTTCCGACACCACCGGCGTCTGAACACGTTTTCGCCGTCGTCGAATAACGTTGGGTTTTATCCGCTTGTCTTCGACTATTTCTTCCGGGTCTTTTGTTCCGAAAAGCGTTTCTTTGATTTGTTTTATGACGGCCTCGTCCAGAGATGACATATGACTTTTGACTTCAATGCCCATCTCCTCTATTTTTTCCAGGAGTGCTTTATTCTCCAGATTAAGTTCTCTGGCGAGTTCATATACTCTGACTTTTGCCATTCATTCCCCTCGCTTATCCATCAAAAACCGGGATCGTTATTTTTATCTTTATGTTTATTATTAATAAATTACTTAATAATATATTTAACTTATTCCGTTATATGATTTTCGTCAGAATCAGTTGCCGATTCATCGACCGGATCTGAGTCTTCAATAGTTGATTTTTTTTCATCTTCCGGCGCTTCGTTTTCATTGATTTCAAGACCCGTCTCTTTAGAAGCATCCTCTTCATTCCCGGCGGTATTGAGCGCCTGATTTGCCTGTTCTATCAGTAAGTTCGCATCTTCATCTGGAATTTCAGATACTTCCACGAGTTCTTCAGCAGAAACTTTTGCCAGATCTTCCACCGAAAAGAAACCTTCCTTAAAAAGAATGTCAGCAAGTGTTTTGTTCATTGCCGGTAGTTCCATCAGCGAATCAAGGCCTTTTTTGATGCTGTTGTCGTAATCAGTCAGACTTTTCACATCAAGGTTCCATCCGGATAGTTTTGATGCGAGCCGAACATTCTGGCCACCTCGCCCAATGGCGATTGACTGAGCATCATCCGGAACAACCACTTCCATGCTGTGGTTAACTTCGTCGATGATCACCCTTGAAACTTCGGCCGGAGCCAGTGCGTTGCATACAAATTTTGCCGGATCCACGTGCCAGGGAATGATATCGATTTTTTCACCTTTGAGTTCCTGAACCACACTCTGAACCCGGTTCCCTTTAACACCAACGCAGGCGCCGATTGGATCGATGTCAGGATCATTTGAGGCCACTGCTATTTTACCGCGGCTTCCGGCTTCCCGGGCAGCACCGACAATATTGACAACCCCTTCGTTGATTTCAGGTACTTCTGTTTTAAACAGGTTGATCAAAAAAGCGGGATGCGTTCTTGAAAGAACCACCTGCGGTCCTCGGCTTTCTTCAAGTACGTTAACGATATAGGCCCTGATTCTGTCGCCCCGTCTGTAACTCTCTCCCTGTATTTGCTCCCTTTTTGGTAGAATCGCTTCTGCCTGGCCCAGGTTGACAATAATTTCATTCCGGGTTGTTCGTTGAACAATTCCATTGATGATTTCACCCTGGCGATCGACAAAGCTGTTGTATATCGCATTCCGTTCCGCGATTTTGAGTTTTTGTATAATTACCTGCTTGGCGGATTGAGCAGCAATTCTGCCGAAGGTCGTGGTATCCATTTTGGTTCCGAGGCTGTCGCCGATCTCACATTCAGGGTCTAATTTCCGCCCCTCTTTCATGTTAACTTGAAAATCCGGTTCCGTCACCGTTTCGACGACTTCTTTAAATTGGAATACCTCAAGTTCACCGGTTTCATCGTTGTATTGAATTTCAATGTCGATCTTGTTACCGAATTTTTTTTTGGCGGCTGAGCGCAGGGCTTCTTCCAATGCCTTCACCAGAACATTAAATTCAATACCTTTATCCCGGCTAACCTGCTCAATCACACGTTTCATGTCTGTTATAAGCATTTGTTATCTCCGTCATAATTGACAAGCCGTGCTTTAATAATATCCTGATAAGGGATAGAAACAGTATCTTGTTCAGTCTTCAACTGTACGATTGATGCTATAATCCCAGACAGGATCCCTTTGAATTTTTTTTGACCGTTGATGGGTCGGACAATTTTTATTTTTGCCAGGTGTCCTTTAAATTTTTCAAAATCAGACAGTTTTGATACGGGCCGATCGATACCCGGAGATGAAATTTCCAGTGTATACGAATCCTCGGTTTCAAGTTTAAGATCAAGGATATCCCCCAGTTGAGAGCTGATCAATGAACAGTCGCCCAAGGTAATGCCTCCTGGTTTATCAACATAAAGCCGGAGAATGCGTCCGCCGACTTCCCGCTGGTATTCCACATGGACCAACTCCATCCCATCGACATTGCATATCGGTTCGGCCAGTTCCCAGACAATAGCTAATACTTCTGACGCATCCGCAATTGCAGCTGACTTTTCAGTCACCCCGGATTTATCGGTCTGGTTTTTGTCCTTTTTTTTACATTTTTTGGCCCATATTCTGTCTTCCGTTTCAACAACTACAAAAAGGGCATTTCTGCCCGTTCTATCATGCCGTTCAGATCATTTGTTCTTTATCGCACCTATTCAACCCGAATGGGCCTACAAGTATTTGGAGCGGGCAACGAGATTCGAACTCGCGACACCAAGCTTGGGAAGCTTGTACTCTACCAACTGAGCTATGCCCGCATCCATAGCCGTAATAAACTAATTGAAAAATATAGTGATGTCAATATTAAAATTTAATTAACCACTGTGTTGTATATCCGCTTGTATTTACAGAGTAAAGGTATGGAAGGGGAGGGGGGTCAGTCCAGCATTGCCCGGATTTGTTGCAGGTCGGATTTTATTTCTTCGAAGGCGGTTTGTGGGGCAGGGTCTGAATTTTGTTTGCGGCTATTTTTTAAAAACTTTTTGGCACCTTCAATGGTAAACTTTTTTTCATATAATAAATGCTTTATTTTTAATATAGATTCAACATCAACTTTACGATAAAGCCGTTGGCCGGACTCCGTCCGTTTGGGTGATATCATATAAAATTCAGATTCCCAGAATCTGAGAACATAGGCTGCCAGATCAGTAATCGCAGTGACTTCGCCGATCTTGAAATACAGCTTATCCGGTATTGAGGTCTCTGGAGGTATCTGAATCTCCATGGTCGCAAACAACCTGTTAAGGTTCTAGACCGGTAGTGTGGCGTTGAATTTTTGGATAATCCGGTCTGTCAGTTGTTGGTGAACAAGATTTATCTGGCGATCCGATAATGTTTCAGTAAAGGATCGATAAATAATTCGTAAAGAAATACTCTTTTTGCCGGAAGGAATCGGGTTTCCACTGTATATATCCAGTATGCAGATATCTTCCATGAGTTTTTCTTTAAAAAATCTGACCTTCTCTAAAATATCACCTGCTTGAACGTCATTGTCAACAATTAAGGTAATGTCGCGATCGGTGAACGGGAATTTAGGAATCGGAACAAACATTTTTGTTTCCGGTAAATTCGCAATGAATGTGTTGACATTGATTTCAAAAATAAATGCCGGCTGTTTAATATTAAAATTGTTTAAAACATCAGGGGTAATTTCTCCGATAAGCCCGAGAGGCTGACCCTTAATGGAAATTTGTGCGGTGTGTCCGGCTTTTGTATAGTGGCACAGCTCAGCATCCATTTTTGAAAAAATAATCGGGTCCATTTTAAAATAATGGAAAAAGTCTTCAAGAATCCCTTTTAAATCGAAGAAATCGCAAGCCACCGATTTGCTGTGCCATGAAGTCTTTGAGCGTGTGCCGGTCCAGAGTCCGGCCAGCATTTCCGTTTCTGTTGGCTGCTGTGCCTGTCCGTTGCTGATGAAAATTTTTCCCAGTTCAAAAAATTGAAGGTTTTTGATCTGATGCGAAAGGTTGCGGTGCATCGCTTCCAGCAGGCCGGGAACCAGAGACGTCCGCATGACGGACTGGTCTTCGGAAATCGGATTCAGGATATTAAGCATCTGGCGCCGGTCATCATTTTCTGCAAGATTTAAGCGGTCGCAGGTATTCTTTCCGATAAAACTATAAGTGATGGCTTCTGAAAACCCATAACCGGTCATCACATTTTTGATTTGATCTTTTATTTGACTCGACTGGTTGGGAAGATTCGTTACGCCGGAAATTTTGGGGAATGTTGTTTTGATGTTATTATAACCCCACAATCGGGCGACTTCTTCCATCAGGTCCTCCGGGCGGCTGACGTCGACCCGGAAAGATGGTGCTAAAACGATAAGCGTGTCTTCATCTTTGATTTCAACATTAAATTCAACCGATTGAAGATAACTGCTGATTTGATTCTGATTCAGGCTGGTTCCGAGGTGTTGATTGGTTCTGGTTATACTTAACGATATCGCGTTTGTTGTTGATGGCAAGGGATGTTCGTCGATGATGCCGTCAATTAAATGACCATTTCCGATTTCAGCAATGAGCTGGGCTGCCCGATTCAGGGCTGTGATAGTGCCATCAGGGTCCACACCGCGCTCAAACCGGTGTGTGGCGTCGGTGTTTAAGGTAAGATGTTTTGCCGTCTTTCGGATGGATATGGGGTTGAAATAGGCACTTTCAAGCAATACCTGTGTGGTGGTTTTTTCAATTTCAGAATTCATACCGCCCATGACACCGCCGACGGCCACCGGTTTTTCTCCATCGCAGATCATCAGTGTGTTGTCACTGAGGAGGCGTTCTTTGCCGTCCAGGGTGGTAAAGACTTCTTTGTCATGCGCCGTTCGGACAACGATCCGGTTTTCAGCCAGCCGGTCAAAATCAAATGCATGCAACGGCTGGCCTTGTTCCATCATAACAAAATTGGTAATATCCACAATGTTGTTGATCGGCTTTAGCCCGATGGATATCAGCCGGTCCTGGAGCCAGAAAGGGGAAGGTCCGACGGTGATATCCGTTATTAACCGGGCGGTATACCTGGGACACAAATCCGCATTGTTAATGGTTACGGAGGTGAGATCTGTAATCCGGCCGGATGCTTCGGGCAGTCTGATTTCAGGCAGACTGATCGGCTGGTCAACCATTGTTGCCACTTCTCTGGCAATGCCAATAAAACTCAGGCAGTCCGGTCGGTTGGGGGTTAAATCGATTTCAAATACGGTGTCGGAAAGATTTAAAGCCGTGTTTAGACAAACTCCTTCTTCCAGTTTATCGGAAAGAGTCATTAATCCGGACGTATCCAGCCCCAGTTCAAGTTCGGTTTCGCTGCACAGCATGCCTGCAGAAGCCTCTCCGCGGATAGTGTTTTTTTTAACAGCAAGGCCGTTTGGAAGGACTGCACCGGGCAGGGCACACGGAGCCGTCATGCCTGCTTTTGCATTCGGTGCTCCGCAAACGACGGAAATTATTTGCTCGCCAATGCTGACCTGGCATAATTGCAGTTTATCGGCATTGGGATGCGGGGTTACTTCGATGATTTTTCCGACAACCACGGAATCAAGATATTGAAATCTTTCAGTTACACCTTCGACTTCCATACCGGCCATCGTCAGTTTGTCGGCCAGTTCAGTTGCGGGGATATCAACAGGTACGTATTGTTTTAACCAGTTCAGACTGATTCTCATTTTAAAACTGCCTTAGAAATCTGTAATCGCTTTCAAAAAACATCCGGAGATCATTTATTCCGTATTTTAACATGGCCAGGCGTTCGACGCCCATCCCGAATGCAAAACCGGTGAATCG
>Ga0164318_10001797_pt1 | contig 19449 bp, 23 predicted proteins | sample GuaBasSedimGuay9_FD_113734 | JGI IMG/M metagenome (GOLD analysis project Ga0164318, IMG submission 113734) | Subseafloor sediment microbial communities from Guaymas Basin, Gulf of California, Mexico - Guay9, Core 4571-4, 0-3 cm | ecosystem: Environmental > Aquatic > Marine > Hydrothermal vents... | reverse complement strand
GGTTTCCCTAATTCTTTAACCACAAATAAATTTGCTTGGGGATAGTAATCATAAGAAAGATTATTAGCTTCAAAAATAACGTCAATAGCATCTCTTAAAGGCACATTATCTAAAAAAATGGTAAGTTCTCTTTCTTTTATCGCTTCTGTACAGATAAAATTAAGTCCGCTTTGGATAGAGAGTGCTTTTAATAATTCTACCAACTTTACTTTATCTAAGTTTATAGAAACTCTTTTTTTTGTTTTAGAGATTAAAAAATCTCCATAGATATCATCTACTTGAGAAAATAACGACCAGTTAAAAGACAAGAAAAGAATAAATATAAATATTCTCTTCATCTTTTCTCCTTTCCTTCCATTCTTTCCATCTCTATTCGGTATATATTCCTTCCATATTTTAGCTCTATTCCATATTTATCAATATTTATAATCTTCGCTTCCCATTTTCCTAACATATCTCCCTTTTTATAGATTTTTCCATTAACAATTACACAGGCACTTTTTGGATTCCAGATAATCCCTTTAAGAATTATGCCCTCAGTATCCAATCCCCCTATCTCTGTCCCTTCTTTCTTCTCAACAACAACTTCTCTTTCAGGAAGGCGGGAAGCAAAAGGATTTATTTCTTTTCCTTCCAAAGAAATTAAACAAAAGAATGTAAAAAGAAATAAGCAAAAAAACCTCTGCTTCATTCTTTTATCAATCCTACAAATTCTAATTTTACCTCTAACTCTTCATCGTTTTTTCTTTCCACAAATATTCTTTTTATGTCTATAAAAGGATATAATTCTATTTTTTTTAAGAAATTTATAAGATTCTTGTAAGAAGCAACTAATTCAAGTAATATCCTCTTATGGAACGAATACTTTCTTCTTTGTGTTCCAAGAACCTTCAAACTTCTTATTTTCATACTTTTGGCTATTTCCTCTATAGTTTTTTTAAGAGAAGCTATGTTAGCACATAAATAAATCTCTGTTTCCTTATTCCAATCTTTTTCCAATTTAAGAAGACGCTGAATCAACGTGATTTTCTTCTCTATTTTTATCAATTCTCTTTCTTTATTTTCTATCTTTCTTTGATAACAAAAATAAGAAATTGCCCCTAATATTAAAGTTAGAAGCCCAATCAAAAGAAGACTAACTATTTTTTCTTCTCTCATGAACTAAGTAATATCTCAAAATAAACAACACCAAAACCTTCCATTACCTTATTCTCTTTTCTTATCACATCTATATGAGAAAATGCTTTCCTTATTCTTTCTTCTTCTTTAAGATGAGCTATAAACTCATACAGTTCTCTCACCTCCTCTACATAATTCTCCGAATAAATATAGCCAGAAATTACCATTTTCCCCTTTTCAGAATCTATCTCTATCTTTTCTAACCACCCTCCTAAAGGAAGATTCTCCACCATACTTTCAAACAAAGGAGAAAACTCGGTGTTTTCCCTTTCTTTAAGTCTTTTAATATCATTCTCTTTATTCTTTATTAATTTCTCCAAATCTTTGATATTCATCTCTCTAAATATTTTTTTCTGAGAAGTCAATTTTGCTCTTTTTTCTCTCAAGCTGTTTTCTACTTTATTTATTTTCCCTTGCAAATAACTGTTCAACAGCAATATAAATAATAATCCTATCCCCACCCCCTTTCCCACAAAAACTAATAACGGCTCTTTCCTTCTCTCATAAATAACTCCTGAGATGTCCCTCCATTTATATACAGGTTGCCATCCAAAATAACTTGTTTTTACCGCTCCGTAAGCATTTAGAATCTCACTATTTACTTCTTTCAAGGGAACTATTTCCATAGGTGAGATAATCACTACTTTCACTCCCAGGTCTTCTTCAAGCGAAGAAAAAAAATCCTCTTTTATAAGAAAGGGATGCGCAATAATGATTAATCTTTTTAAAGAAAAACTACTGAAATCTCGCTGAAAATATCGAAAAGAAAGTCTTATCTCCTCCACAATTTTCTCCTTCAAAAAACTTAGGACAGCTTCTTCCTCTGAGAATTTCTCTACCGAAAAACTATGGGTAAAAAAAGCTACATCTTTAAAAAAGAAAGTAAGAGAGCACTCAGGAGAGGTAAGGTCTAATATGGCTATACCTTTATCTTTGGAATATTCCTTTTTACCCTTTATCAGCCGCAATAAAGAGAAAAAATGAGGTTCAACTAAAAAAAGATTCAATTTTAACTCAGAAAAAACCTCTTTAATTTGAACAAATTCTTCTTTTCTCATCCCCAAAAATGAAACAATTATTTTTCTCTCTCTCCAAATTTTTTGATAATTGTAACTCCATACTAACTCCTCGACTGAGAAAGGAAGGTATTTCTCTACCTCAAAATGAACCCCTCCTTCCAATTCTCTCTTTCCCATTAAAGGAAGAGAAAAGCTACGCAAAATGATATTTTTTTCTGGAAGAGAAAGATAAATATTATCTTCTTTCTCAATACTTAACTCCCGTGTAATTTTATTTATTAACACTTCCAGTTTTTCAATCTCTTCTTTGCTGAATGTATAACTCTGAGAAAAAACTACCTTTTCTTTTTCTATTATCACTACTCCTACCTTATTTTTCCCTATGGCAATTCCTATATCTCTCATTCCACTTTGTGTCTCCTCAACCACTTATCTATTTCTTCCTTATCAAATCGCCAAACCTTTCCTATTTTTATTCCACTAATCTTTCTGTTATGTAACCAGTTATAAATAGTTTGTTTTTTCAAACTCAAATAATGAGCCAACTCTTCCACACTCATCAAGCGTTTATTTACTTTTCTTTTCATTTTTTTACTTCTTCTACAATTTTCATTAAATTATTATAATTTAGCTATGTCAAGTTATTTTTATACCAAAAATATATTGTTTCTCTATATATTGTATATAAACTCTTCTTACTCTATATATAGGTATGCTATCTAATAGACAGTAGAAAAAACGCAATAATCGGAAGGAACAGTGGTGGGACAAGGAAAGGGTGAGGAAGTATCTCCCTTTATTTTTATTGTTACTTCCACATTATATCCATTAATTTTTTCAGGCAAAGTATAAGAAGTAGGCGAACCTAAAGTAGGAAAAGTGACTGCGCCTCTTCTTAACTTCTCTAAAGCGTCTACCACTCCGGCATAAGCAGCGAATTTCAATTTTGCTTTAGTAGTTTTCCTTAAAGTCATCCGTGCCCTTTGCGTAAAGAAAATAAGCGCAACTAATGCCAGTACACTTATCACTACCAATGCCCCCATCACTATTACCAAAACTATACCTTTTTTTTCCTTAACTTGACAGACGACTTTTCTCCTTTCTTTATTACAATACATCATTCCCGTACCAACCATTCCAGACTCATCAAACTATCTCTTTAAGCTTATTTATCTTCTCCAGAAGAACTTCAGAAGTCCTCCTCATTTTTATTCAAGGTATTCAAAATCTCACTGGCAGTAATTCCTCTCTCCCCCATCACCTCTTCTTTTTATTTATACTTAAACACAGAGGGCAACGAGAAAAAAGAGTATTTTGCCACACAAAATAAATATGAGAACACACCTCACACTTCCATATATTTATATTTTTAGGCAAAAAATAGAACATTTTTTTTCTTTCTCTTAAAAGATCTACCAGAACAAACATTAATCCTAAGGAAAATAACACCCCCCACAGCAACGAAAGTTCTATTCTCATTTTACCACAACTTTTATTTTTGTCCAGAAAAGATTATCTTTCTTAAGAAATAGAAAATTATGAATTAAATTGTCGTCAATATAACTATTCAGTAAATCATCCTTTATTAAGAAAGCAGGAGAAAAAAATATAATTCTATCTTCTCCGTCGAGTCCTAAACGATAGTCTACAGAAATTTTTTTTTCTTCCACAAAAGAGGGCTTTTTCAAAAAAAATAAAAAAGCATCACTATGTTTTATTCTTTTAAAAGAAACTATTGTTTCTTTCTCCTCCTGTTCCGGCATTAGTATGGGCAGAAACTGCGTAGAAAAATGAAAAGAGAAAAAATTTTTATCATCTTTTTCTTTAAAAAAATATTTCTCTATATACTCTTTCTCATTTACATTTTCTTTCTTTTTGCATAAATCATACGGAGAGAGAATATCTAACCAACTAACTACCACAGGAGAAGCTTTTTTTCTTATTATAGGAAAGATGGAAAAAAGAAAAAAAAGATGGATTAAAAAAGAAACAAAAAAAATGTAAAAGTAATGCGAGAAAGTATTTTTCACTCTTCTTTTTTGTAAGTAGTAGCTATACCAATTTTCTCTATCCCTAACTTCCGGCAAATATCCCAAACTTCAACCACCCTTCCCAGACTCGCATCTTTATCAGCCTTAATAAGCACTATTTTCACTTTTTCTTTTTTTAGTATTTTAAGCAACTCTTTTAAAGTTACTGGTCTGTTCCTAAGATAGATAATATCTTCCGAAGTAATAATAATAACAACTCTTTGAAAAGTCAATCTTTGACCAGTTACTGCTTTGGGAAGTTTAATGTTAATTCCCGGAACAAGAACAAAATTAGAAGTAAGCATAAAAAATATAAGGAGCAAAAATACACAATCAATAAGAGGCGTCAACTCTATCGTTCTCAAAAACACCTCTCTTTTTAATCTTCTTTTGAATCTCATCTGGCTGGCTCCATTCTTTCCGAGAAAGTCTCCATTAACTCACTACATGCTTTTTCTGTAGTCAATATATAAAGATTTACCCGATGCACAAAGTAGTTATAAGCCAAAATTGTAGGAATAGCAACTAACAATCCTGCCGCAGTGGTAAGAAGCGCCTCCCAAATGCCTGAGGCTAAATCAGAGGGATTAACTACTCCGTAGGTAGCTGCTTTTTGTTCAATTACATAAAAACATTTAATCATTCCCAGAACTGTTCCTAAAAGTCCTAACAAGGGGGTTATATGGGCAATCATACTTAAAAAATTAAGATTTTTCTCTAATTTAGGAAATTCTTCCAAAGATGCTGCCTCCAGTGCTTCTTTTACTACATCTTTTGATTGATTATAATGGTAAAGTCCTGCTTTTAACACCGTGCCCAAAAAAGAAGGCAATCTTTCGCAAATTTTAAGCGCCTCCTCTATTTTCCCTCTTCTCACGAACTCAAACATTTGAGGAAGCACTGGGGAAAGATTTATCTTAATTATAGAAAAATACAAAAACCTTTCGATAATTATAGCTAAGGAAATAACCGAACAAAGAATTATAGGTAACATTAACCATCCTCCACGAATGATAATTGACAACATATCCCTCCTTTCACTTACTCTTTTTCCCTTCCAACTCCTTTATTTTTTCTTGAGCAATTTTACTCTCTTCAACCCCCAAAGATAATACTCTCTCGTATATTCTCTTTGCCTCTTCCCATCTATTTTCTCTCTCATAAATTTTAGCGATACGAAAATAAGCCTTTGTTTTGTACTTTTTATCTTTAAATAAATACACAACCTTAAAGTAGTTATCCAAAGCATTCTTTTCATCCTTTAATTTCTCCCAACAATAACCTAAAAGAAAATAAACCTCGGGATTTTTTATCCCTTTCTCTAATGCTTTCCTAAAGGAAGATATAGCTTGCGAGTATCTTCTTAGGTCCTTCAAAAGATAGGCCTTTTTCAAAAACGCTAAGGAAGATAAAGATGTCTCTTCTCTAATTACCTCCTCATACACCTCCAAAGCTTCTCTCTTTCTTCCTTGATCTCTCAGAAAATCAGCCCACAATAATTTTGCTTTACAACGCAAAACCAAAGGAGCTTCTTTGATAACTTTTTTCAAGTATTCCTCTGCTTCTTTTTTCTTGTTTTCTTGTATGCGGATGTTAACTATACCTAACAATGCTTCATATTTTAACTCATCGGAAGAAAAATTTCTAATAATTCTTCGATAGTATTTTTCTGCTTTTCTCAATTTCTCTTTTTTAAAATAAAGGTTTCCTAAATTTAAAAGCACAGAAGGGAGGTATTCTGAATAAGGAAACCGGATGATAAATTTCTCCAAAATCTCCTCTGCTTTATCCTCTTTAAAAAGATTCATATAACTGTAGGCAATATCTATAAGGAGTAGTTGTTTAAGCCCAACATCTTTTGTCTTATTAAAAAGTTCATTGAAAATTTTTACTGCTTGAAGATAATCAGCCTGATTAAAATAACATTTTCCGTAAAGATATCTTGCCTTATCCTCCACAGATGTATTCTTAAACTTCTCCTGGTTTTCCTCCAAAATTTTTTGAGCAGAGAGATATTTTCCTTCAGAGAAGTAAGCGGTAGCCAAATAATAATTTGCTTGAGGTATTAGCTTAGAAAAAGGAAAGTTTTTTTCTAAGTTACGAAAGCTTAATATCGCCTCCTCCCACTTTTCATTCTTCAAAAAAAGCATTCCTATCTGAAACTGGATGTAATCAGTATAGATATTATCAGGATATTCTTCCAATATTTTATTGTAATTTTTTAAAGCCAACTCATATAACCCTTTTTCCTGATAGATATCCGCAATCTGAATTTGTGCACTTAGACGAAAGGAAATATTATCTGTGGTGGCTAAAATATTTTTAAACTCCTCTATCGCCTTCTCGAAATCTCCCAATTTAAGATAGCACCAAGCTATCCCGTAGCGAGCTTTATCTTTAATGCTCCTCACCAGCATAGTTGGTTTCTCAAGAATTTTCTGATAAACATAAAGAGCATCTTTTATTCTGCCTAATCTATAAAATACTTCTGCCTTATTCAAATATACATGAAGATAATATTTGCTCTCAGGAAATCTCTTCAGAAATCCTTCTATAAGAGTTAAGGCTTTCCTATAATTCTTACAGAAAAGGTAATAATTAATATAGGAATATTTCCGAATCTCAGGAGAAACTATTTTTTCAAGATTAACTCTTGCCTTCTCAATTTTTCCCTCTGCCAGCAGACACTCACCAATTTTTCTGTAGAAGATATCGCGCAAAAGGTTTTGAGAGGCCTTCTCCACACCTTCCCTGAAAACCTCCAATGCTTCTTTGTATTCTTTGTTAGCATAAAGAATTTCTCCCTTGTAAAAGAAAAAATAAGCTTCCTTATTTTTACTCTTAAAATAGGAAGAATAGCTTTCTATGCAATTTTCTAAAGATACATAGTCCTCTTGGAGATAATATATGTATAATAATTTCAGAATAGCATCCTCCCATATTTTCTTCTCTTTACGTTGCGAGATAATCTCTTTTAATTTCTTTTCTGCCTGAGAGAAATCATACTGAGCCAGATAATTTTCTGCTAATAAATAATGGGCTTTCCAGAAATAGGAAGATTCTTTAAATTCATTAATTATTTTTTCCAAATACCTCTTGCTTTGTTTATAGTCTTTTCCTTTAAAATATACCTTCCCCAGCCAATAATAAAGTTCATCTAAACTTTCCTGAGGCTCCTTCAGATTTCTCAATTCCTCCAGTATCTTCAAGGCTGAAGGATACCTCTTGCAAAAATATAAAGATTTAGCTAAATAAAACTTTGCCAAAAATATTCTTTTACTTTGAGGAAAATTATGAACGAATTTCTTAAAAAGAATCTGACTTGCCGAATAAAATCCGTCAGAGAAAGCCTTCTCAGCTACATAGAAAGCCTCGGTTTCTTTCTCATTTTCAGAAAAGGCAGCTGAAGAAAACAAAAGAAAGAAAAATAGAAAAAAGATTTTTTTTCTCATCGAGGTATCTTTGTTTGCTCTTTTTCTAATTTTTCTCTCAAAAATTTTCCTGTATAAGACCTTCTCACCTCCATAATTTCCTCAGGATTACCACAGGCAACTATATACCCCCCTTCCTCACCCCCTTCAGGTCCTAAATCAATTATATAATCAGCACATTTTATCACATCTAAATTATGTTCGATAACTATTACTGTGTTTTTCTTATCCACAAGTCGCTGTAAGACATTTAAAAGCTTTTTTGTATCATCAAAATGAAGTCCTGTCGTAGGTTCATCCAAAATATATAAAGTTTTACCCGTAGCCTTCTTTCTTAACTGCGATGCTAATTTTATTCTCTGCGCCTCCCCTCCGGATAAAGTTGTTGCCGGCTGACCTAATTTTATATAACCTAATCCTACATCCTTTAAAGTTTTTAAGATATTTCTTATTTGAGGAAAATTGGAAAATACCTCATAAGCTTTATCCACACTCATCTCTAATACATCAGCAATAGAATACCCTTTAAATTTTACTTCTAAAGTTTCTTTATTAAATCTTTTCCCTTTACACTCCTCACAAGCTACATATACATCAGGTAAAAAATGCATCTCTATCTTTTTTGTTCCCTCCCCCCCACATGCCTCACATCTTCCTCCAGAAATATTGAAACTGAAACGGGAAGCAGTATATCCACGCATACGGGATAAAGGAAGCTGAGCAAACACCTGACGAATATAGGTGAAAACTCCAGTATAAGTTGCCGGATTTGAACGGGGAGTTCTTCCAATAGGAGACTGGTCAACAATAATTACTTTGTCAATATTTTCAATCCCTTCAATTTTTCTATGTTTGCCTGGTTTTTCTCTTGCGTTATATATTTTTTTTACTAAAGCCTTATAAAGAATCTCCTCAATAAGTGTTGATTTTCCACTTCCCGAAACTCCCGTAACGCAGACAAATACCTGAAGAGGAATTTTTACATCAATATTTTTTAAATTATACTCCCCTGCCCCCCTTATTAAAAGATAGGGCTTATCTTTATAAGACCTTCTTTTTAAGGGAATTTCAATTTTTTCTTCCCCTTTAAGATATTTTCCTGTTAAAGAAGAAGTATTAAAAATTCCTTTAATCTCTCCGGAATAAACTACATATCCACCTTCCTCCCCTGCATGAGGACCTAAATCAACAATCCAATCACTTTCTCTAATCATTGCCTCATCATGCTCAACAACAATAACCGTATTTCCTAAATCCCTTAAATTTTTCAAAGTGGCAATTAATTTTTTATCATCACGAATATGAAGCCCTATTGTTGGTTCATCTAAAATATAAATTACTCCTGTCAGGGACGAACCAACTTGTGTTGCCAATCTAATTCTTTGTGCTTCACCTCCAGAAAGTGTTGAGCTTAATCTATCAAGAGTAAGGTATCCTAATCCTACATCAATACAAAACTTCAATCTTTTCTTTATCTCTTTAACAATATGATAAGCAATTTTTTCCTCATATTCAGATAATTTCAAATTGGAGATAAAATCAAAGCAAGCACCAATACTTAATCTTACAACATCCCAGATAGATTTTTCTTGAATATATACAGATAAACTTTCTTTCTTAAGACGCGCTCCCCTGCATTCCGGACAGGGAAGCTTAGACATAAAACGAGTAAGCTCATGTTTTACATATTCACTATCTGTCTCTTTAAATAATCGCTCTAAGTGAGGAATTACTCCCTCAAAGGTCCGAGACCAAATCCATATATCCGACGCTCCGTAAAGAATTACCTTCTTAACTTTCTTGGGTAATTTATAAAAAGGTGTATCTAAACTGAAATTTAATTCCTCCGCTAATTCTCTTAAAAGTGAGCGATAATAAAGAATGTAACCACGCGAGCCTCTTCTCCAGGGCTCAATTGCTCCCTCTCTTAAAGTTTTAGTTTTATCGGGAACTACCAAATCTGGATCAAACTCTAAAAGTGTTCCCAACCCATTACAGGCAGAACACGCCCCATAAGGAGAATTAAAACTGAACATTCTTGGTTCAAGCTCTTCTAAATAGATTCCACAATGAGGACAACTAAATTTTGTATTGAAAAGATATTCTTTATTTTCTGTCTCGTCCCAAATCAAAATCAATCCTTGAGAATACTTAAGTGCAGTTTCTACCGAATCAGCTATCCTTGATTTATAACGAGAATCAACGATGATTCTGTCAACAACTATTTCTATATTATGAGTTTTGTATCTGTCTAATTTAATCTCCTCATCCAAATCAAAAATATTTTTATCTATACGCAGGCGGGAAAACCCTTCTTTTAGAAGTCGATTAAATAAAGCCTGATATGTTCCTTTTTTTCCTCTTACAATAGGGGAAAGAATATATATTTTATCTTGGGAAGGTAAAGATAAAATTTTTTCAATGATTCCCGTAGGTGTCTCTTTCTTAATTGGTCTTCCACACTTGTAACAATGGGGTTTCCCAATACGGGCAAAAAGTAAACGAAGATAATCATAAATCTCAGTTTGGGTGGCAACAATTGAGCGGGGTGAGCCTCCAGCGGTTCTTTGTTCAATAGCAATTGCTGGAGATAATCCTTCAATATACTCTACATCTGGTTTCTGCAATTGTTCTAAAAACTGGCGAGCATAACTGGACAAACTCTCTACATAACGACGCTGACCTTCAGCATAAATAGTATCAAAAGCTAAGGAAGATTTACCACTTCCTGAAACGCCGGTAATAACAACTAATTTATTTTTTGGTATCTCTAAATCAATATTTTTTAAATTATGGACTCTGGCTCCTTTTATCCTTATATAATCCATCTCAACTCCCTATTTTTATTTGAGAAATAATTTTTTCTAAAAGTGCTTGCGAAGATAAAATTGCCAGATAACTTGTCTTGGGGTTAATTTTTGAAGGGGTATTTTCTACAGAAATATTTATTTTTGCTTTATCAGAAATTATTTCTATTTTGTGAACATTATATTTTAATTTAGGGTCTAACTTAATTACCACTTCTACATTCTTGAAACAGGAAGCCAAAAATATTGTTGAGGAAACATTTATATTTTGAGGGAAATATTTTATTGCCTCTTTTAACTTGCCTTTAAAAAGTATCCTTTTTTTATTCAAGGATATTTTTTTATCTTTAAAAAAAGGTGCTTCTTTTAAAGAATCTACTGATTTAGAAGTAATAAGAGTAATTCTCTTAATTCTGGCATACTTTACTGCCGAAAGTCCATCCGCCCCTGCAATTGCTCCTGAAGGAATGTAAAGATTAATCTTTTTTTCTTCTATTTTTCTCAATAAATGAGGATATTTTATAAATACTCCTGTGCTTAAGATAAATAAGTCTTTTCTAAATTTAAGTGCTTTATTTATAATCTCCTTTGCCGTATTAATATTTGCTGCCTCAATAACAAGATCACAGGTTTTTACTGTTTTCTCTAAATCAAATATTTTTGGTTTTCCCTCCAGTTGAGGAAGCAATCTTTTTATTTTTTTTTCATCTAAATCGCAAATACTATAAAAAACAACTCTCTTTTTATCCAGCTTTTCTATAAACTTCGCTAGGTTTGAACCAATTGCCCCACAACCGACTATTCCCACCTTTATCTTTCTCATACTCTCACCAAGATATTATCAATCAATCTTGCTCCTCCCAGATGAACCGCTAAAGCAATCAATACTTTCTGATTTTTCTTCAATGTATTTAAATTTTCCAAAGCGAAAGGAGAAACTATCTCTACATAATCAATTTTACTCTCGGGGATTTTTTCTTTTATAAATTCTATCATTCTCCTTTTTATTTTCCCTGCATCCTTTTCTCCTTTTTTAATCATTTTCTCTGCTTTTTTCAAAGACCGATAAAGAAATTTTGCCTTTTCCCTTTCAGAGTATGTAAGATAACTATTTCTTGAACTCATCGCCAATCCATCTTCTTCTCTTATAATAGGTAAAACTTTAATCTTGATGGAAAAATTTAAATCGCGCACCATCCTCTTTATAATCTGAGCTTGCTGAAAATCTTTCTGTCCAAAATAAGAAATATCAGGCATAACAATGTTAAATAATTTCGTCACAACGGTAGTAACTCCCCGAAAATGCCCGGGACGAAACCGACCGCAAAGATATTTACTTAAAGATACCTCCTCTACATATGTAGAAAAATTTTCTGGATACATAGCTTTTACTGAAGGTAGAAACAATAAATCTACTTTTTCTTCTTCCAGTATTTTTTTATCTTCTTTAAAATTGCGAGGGTATCTCCTATAGTCCTCGTGGGGCCCAAACTGGATAGGATTAACAAAAATACTTACCACAACAAAATCACACTCTTTTTTTGCTTCTCGAATTAAAGAAAGGTGTCCCAGATGCAGTGCTCCCATAGTAGGAACAAAACCAACAATTTTCTTTTTACTCTTTGCTTTTTTTATTATTTTTCTTACTTTATTAATGCTTCTTGTCGTAATCATTTTTTAATTTATCAAGCTTTTTCATAATCAGTGGCTCTATCTCTAACAAAGGCTTTAAAACAAATTCTCTCTCCCACATACGTGGATGAGGAATTTTCAATTGGGGCAGGTTAATTATTTTATCACCATATAAAAGAATATCTAAATCAATAGTGCGAGGTCCATACTTTATTTTCCTTTCTCTACCTAATTTTTTCTCTACTTCTTGCAAAAATTTAAGTAAATCTAAAGGTGAAAGCTCTGTTTTTATTTTAATAACTCCGTTTAAATATTTTGGCTGAGAAGTGTAGCCCCAAGGTTCTGTTTCAATTATTGATGAAATTTTTTTAATCTTTATATGAGGATTTTTTTTAAAATATTCTAAAGCTTTTTTAATATTTTTTTCTCTATCTCCCAAATTTGACCCTATCCCAATGAATACATTAAACATTTTTCAGTATTTTGACGGCTTTTTTCAGTCTTTCCTCTGATGTTGTCAAAGCTACTCTTATAAATCCTTCACCAAATTTTCCAAAACTAACTCCAGCAGTTACAACTACGCCTTTTCTTAAAAGATACTTTGCAAATTCTAAAGAAGAAAACTTTTGAGGAATTTTTATCCAGATATAAAATGTGCTTTCTGCCCGCACCCTCCAGCCCTTATCTTTAATTCCTTCTAAAAAAATATCTCTTCTTCTTTTTATAATCTTTCTTAAATTATCAACAAATTTTCTCTCACATCTTAAAGCATATTGAGCAGCATCCTGAATCGCCCCAAAAATCCCTGAGTCAATATTTGTTTTTATCTTCAGAAGTCCGGACACTAAATCTTTATTTCCACAGCACCAGCCAATTCTAAATCCCGTCACACAAAATGTTTTAGAGAAAGAATGGAACTCTAACGAAATCTCTTTTGCTCCTTCTATCTCTAATAAACTTAAAGGTTTTTGGTCAAAATAAATCTCTGAATATGCATTATCATAAGCAATAATTATCCCATACTTAGAGCAAAACTTTACCACTCTTTTAAAAAATTCTTTATTTGCCAAAACTGTTGTGGGATTATTGGGGTAGTTAAGATAAATTAATTTTGCTTTGTTTCTTATATTCAGAGAGATTTCATCTAAATCAGGCAAAAAATTATTTTCTTCTCTTAAAGGTAATTCAAAAATTTTTGCCTCTGATATTATTGCTGCTCCTTTATATCCAGGATATCCGGGTGATGGAATAACTGCATAATCGCCTTTATTTATAAAAGATAAAGGGAAATGTACCAAACCTTCTTTTGAGCCAATTAAAGGCAGAATCTCCTCCTCTTCATCTAAATTTACCCCAAATCTTGTCTTCATCCATCTTTTTATTGCTTTACGTAGACTAATTTTTCCTTTATCTAAGGCATATTTTTGATTTTCTTTTCTTTTTGCTGATTCATAAAGGACCTCAATCATACCTTGCGGTGCATTTATGTCCGGATCTCCAATACTTAAATCAATGAATTTTTTCTTTTCTTTTTTTAATTTTTGCTTTAGGCGGTCTATCTCAGCAAATAGATAAGGAGGCAAATTTTTTAAACGCAAAGAGTATTCAATCATTTTCTCTTTCTAAGTAAAGAGTTAAATTTTTTAGTCAAATCTTTAAATCCATTAAGTTGGCTAAACTCTTTTAAATTTCTTCTTATATAGTTTAAATCTATTTTATCCTTATTTTTTTCCAAAATAACTTTTGCATCCTCTAAATCTCTTTGACGAGAAGCAAAAATCTTATGAATAATTAAATCTTCTAAAGAAACGACTCTAATAAAATGATTCCCTATGCGTATTCTCTTTGCTCTTTTTATCGCTTTTCTTTCATAAGGAGTGAAAGAAAATATAAAATCTACTTTTATTCCTGTCTCTTTTTCTACCCCCACAAGACAGAATGTATTCTTTATAAAATCATCATTAACCTGAGGAAGAAGGGTTACATTCATCAAAGGCAGAAGTGCTTTAATTTTTTCTGCCTCATTTACATTTAAACCTAAGGTTATATCAATATCCTCCGTCATGCGGATAACTCCATAAACTAAACTTGCATACCCTCCAATCACCATATAAGGGATTTTATTTTTTTCTAAAATTTTTGCTACTTTTATAACGACTTTTTTTATCATTAGCTTTATTTTTATAATTATAATTCAAAATTTTTGCCATTCTTAAAATATGCTCAATACCCTGCAGGGGATTTTTTAAAGGAAAAACTTTTAATTCTTTTGCCAGCTCATAAAGACTGTCATAAATTTTTACTCTTTTTTTTAAAGGAATTTTTCTTTTTAAAATCCATTCTTTATTAAATTTTTCCCAAAACTTTTTATTTTTAATCATCAAAATAAAACATCCTCCATATAATATAAACCTGCTCTTTTACCTACAATCCATTTTACTGCCAAAAGTGCACCTTGAGCAAAAATATCTCTTGTTTTTGCAGAATGAAACAGCTCTAACTTATCAAAATTACTTTCAAAAACAACTTTATGATCTCCGGTAATTTCATCCTCACGAATTGCTTTTATATCCTCTATTTTAATACCAAAACCATACTCATTTAAAATTTGAGCTATCTTTTTTGCAGTTCCTGAAGGAGCGTCTTTTTTATGAATATGATGAGCTTCCTCAATATAGACTTTATAACCCTTTAAAATTTTTGCTGCCTCTTTAATCAATTTAAAAAAAAGATTAACAGATATACTCATATTAGGTGAAAATACAATCCCAATCTTTTTTGAGGCTTCTTTTATCTTTTCTATCTCTTCCTGACTGAAACCGGTTGTTCCTATCACTGCAGACTTTTTAAACTTTACTAAATAGGGCAGATGTTCTAAAGTAGCTTCGGGAGTACTAAATTCTATGAGGCAGTCACATTTTTCTATTTCTTTTGGGTCTTCCACTATCTTTACACCTTCAAAAATATCGCCTATCTTAGGATGCCCTTTCTTTTCTAAACCAAATACTAATTTTAAATCTCCCTCATTTTTTGCCAAATTTATAACTCTTTTTCCCATCTTACCCAAAGCACCACTCACTCCTATTCTTATCATTTCTCTCCTTCCCTTTTATTTTTTAAATTCAAACTCCTAATTTCATCCTTTAAAAAAATTTCCACATCTAACAATTTAGCCCATTTGTTCAAATAGAGAAAATCTAAACTTTCTTTATTCTCCTTAATTAATTCTCTAACATCTTCTAAATCTTTCTCTCTCTGCACAAGCAATTTAAGTAATATTAAATCTTCACAGGAAGCAATAAATAAATCAGTTTTATCTATTTTTACTTTCTTTGCTCTTCTTAAAATCGTTTTTTGAAATTCACTTGTAGCTAAAAAGAAATCTACATAGATTCTATAACGGGGATGATAAAAAGTAACAAAAAGAAACTCTTTTAAATTTTTAATCTGTTGCTTCTTAAACCCTTCCTTTTTAAGTGCTTTTATAAATTCTTTCATTTTTTTATCTTCCCAAGAGACTATACCATCTATATCATAAGTAGCTCGTGGAATTGAAAAGTAACTTACAGCAATCCCTCCGATAAAGACTATTTTTATTTTGCATTTTTCTGCACATTTAACAATTTTTTTTAAAATTAAGCTCAAAGAGTTTCTCATTCTAATCTTTTTAATTTAGATAAAAGCAGAAAATCTCTTTTAAGATGCTCTCTTCTTAAATTTTTAAGATAATCTTCAAATTTTTTTTTAGGAAAGTTTTTGCTTTTTAACTCCATAAAAAAATCACATAACATAATCCATGCTTTTATTCTTTCTTGTTTTTTTAATCTTATTTTATGTCTCATTTATCAATTTGTATCTTTCCAGAATCTTTTTTAATTTTTCTAAGTTATTTTGGCTCATTTTATATAAAGGTAATCTTAATGCAGGATTAATCAATCCCATAAACCCTAAAGCTGTTTTCACAGGAATCGGATTTGTTTCTATAAATAAAGCTTTAATTAAGGGATAAAGATAAAATTGAATCTTTCTTGCTTTCTCCCAGTCTCCCTTTAAGAAACTAACTACCAAATCGTGGGTTTTGCGAGGCATTATATTTGCCACTACAGAGATTACTCCTTTTCCTCCCACAGATAAAATAGGCAAAGTTATCTCATCACTTCCAGATAAAAGAACAAATCTTCTATCCACCAGAGTCATAAGGCGACTAATCTGGTCTAAATTCCCGCTTGCCTCCTTTATCCCCACAACATTTCTGCAATCTTTATATAATCTTGATACAGTCTCTGGCATTATATTTATACCTGTGCGTGAAGGAACATTATAAATAATTAGAGGAAGCTTCACTGATGTAGCAATTTTTTTATAATGCTCGTATAGGCCTTCCTGAGTTGGTTTATTATAATAAGGAGTAATTACCAAAATTGCATCTGCTTTTACTGATTGAGAAAATTCGGCTAATTCTCGTGCTTCTTGAGTGGAATTAGAGCCACATCCGGCAATTATAGGAATCCGCCCTTTTGCTTCCTCAACCGCTATCTTTATCACTTCCTTATGCTCTTTATGAGTCAAGGTTGCGCTTTCTCCTGTAGTTCCACAAACAAGTATAGCGTCAGATTTATTCCTTATATGCCAATTAATTAAAAAACGCAGACACTCCTCGTCTATACTTTCATCTTTTTTAAATGGTGTAACTAATGCAGGTATACTTCCAGAGAACATAAAATCACCTCCTTAAATTTCCTTCATATAAATAACAAACCTTTCCTTCAAGCCAGACATTATCTATTTTACTATCCTTTCTTTTAAAATAAACCTTTAAAACATCGCCACTTTTTGTCAACACATTTACTTTTTTATCCTGACTATATTTTAAACCAAAAATAATTGCGGAAGCCACAACTCCTGTCCCACAAGAAAGAGTCTCTTTCTCCACTCCTCTTTCATACGTTCTTATTTTTATTTCTCCTTTGGAAAGAACTTCTACAAAATTAACATTTACACCAAAAGGTGCAAATTCTTTATGAAAACGAATCCTTCTTCCTGTCTCTTCTACATCAATTCTGTCCAGACTTTTTACAAATAAGACTGTATGAGGCACTCCTGTATTTATATAATTTAGCATCCTTCTTTTTTTAAGAATTTTGAGAAAAATATTTAATTTTATATCAAAAGGATCAACCATCTTTATCCTTACCAAAGAGCCTTTAGTATGAGTGAGTATCTTTCCTGCTTTTGTATGAACAATTAATTTTTTTATATTATTTTTTTTACTTAAAAAAAGAGCCACACATCTTACACCATTCCCGCACATCTCTGCCTGGGAACCATCAGGATTAAATATTCTCATTCTAAAATCATTTTCTCTCAATCTTTTAACAGCTAAAAGCCCATCTGCTCCCACAGAAAGCCTCCTCACACATAGTTTTTTAGCTAATTTTTTAAGATAGGAAGTGGGGAAGGACTTATCCTCAATCAAAATAAAATCATTCCCTGAAGCTTGTAATTTATAAAATTTCACAAATTACCTCCTTACGAATTAAATCTCTATAATTTTCTCTTTTTCTTATCAAATAAACTTTATCTTTATCTACCAATACCTCTGCTGCGCGGGGACGAGAATTATAATTAGAACTCATACTAAATCCATAGGCACCACATCCCAAAACGGCAAGGCATTCTCCCTCTTTTACATTTAAATTTCTTTCTTTTCCTAAGAAATCTGATGATTCACAAATTGGTCCCACAACATCCGCTTTCTTTTTAACCTGTAACCTGTAACCTGTAACCTGTAATTTTTTTACGGGAACAATCTTGTGATACCCTCCGTATAATGCTGGTCTTATTAAATCATTCATTGCCGCATCAACAATAATAAATCTTTTATAAGGAGTATCTTTTATATATAAAACTCTGGTCAAAAGAACACCAGCATTTCCTACGATAAATCTACCTGGCTCTAAAATTATTTTAAGACCTGTTTTTTTAAGTAAAGGTAAGGTTTTTTTTGCAAATTCTTCTGCTGTCTGGGGTCTTTCCCGATTATAAACTATACCCAAACCCCCACCAATATTAAAATAACGCAAATTTATTTTTGCTTTTTTTGCCTCCTCTATTAAAGGCAAAACTTTTTTTATTGCTTTTAAGAAAGGTGCGCTTTTTGTAATCTGTGAACCAATATGAATATGCAGCCCCAGGATATTTATACAGGGAAAATTGCTTTTTAAAGAGAAAATTCTTTTTGCTGTCTTTATATCTATCCCGAATTTTGTCTTTTCTGCCGTAGTAATATATTTATGGGTAAAAGATTTAACTTCGGGATTAACTCTTAAAGCAACAGAAGCTTTTCTTTTTTTCTTCTCAGCAATCAAATTAATTCTTTCCAGCTCTCTTTTTGATTCCACATTAAATAATAAAATCCCACAATCAATCGCCTCTTCTATCTCCTCATTTCTTTTTCCTACCGAGGCATAAACAATTTTTTTGGGAGGACAATTTATAACCCTTGCCCTAAAAAGTTCACCTCCCGAGACAATATCTAACCCTGCCCCATTTTTCACAAGAAGCTTTAGAATGGAAAGATTAGAATTTGCTTTTAGGGAATAACAAATTAAAGGATGAATTTGAGAAAACGCTTTTTTAATCTTATAGAAATGTTCCAAAATTGTTTTTTTACTGTATACATAAAGAGGAGTGCCGAATTTTTCTGCTAAATGAGATAAAGGGATTTCTTCGCAAAAAAGTTCTCTTTTGCAATAAGAAAAATAATGCATTATAGAGGCAGTAAATTTTTGATGGTTTTCTCGGTTAATTTTTTATTAAATTTTTTAAGCATATTTTTAGGTACTTCTTTTAAATCAATTTTATTTCCCTGGCAATACTTTATAAGCTGAGCAACACTTTTATATGCTTGAGAAAAAGGAACTCCCTGATAAACTAAATACTCTACTATCCGAGGAGCGTACAGGAAATTATCTTTTTTCCCCATTTCAATCTTTTCTTTATTTAACTTTATTTTCTTTATAAACCTTGTCATAATCTTAATCTCATCTTTTATAATCTCTGTTGAGGAAAACAAAGGCAATTTATTAACCTGCATATCGCGATTATAAGAGAAAGGCAATCCTTTCATCGTAACTAATAAAGACACCAAATTCCCGAAAATTATTCCCGAAAACCCTCTTACTAATTCTAAAAAATCAGGATTTTTTTTATGAGGAAGGAGAGAAGAACCTGTGCAGAATTCTTCAGGTAAAATAAAAAAATTAAACTCCTCAGTAGAGTAAAGAATAAAATCTTCACAAATTCTTGATAAATGCATCTGCAAAATTGATAAAATACTTAAGAATTCTAT
>Ga0164318_10001796_pt1 | contig 19453 bp, 36 predicted proteins | sample GuaBasSedimGuay9_FD_113734 | JGI IMG/M metagenome (GOLD analysis project Ga0164318, IMG submission 113734) | Subseafloor sediment microbial communities from Guaymas Basin, Gulf of California, Mexico - Guay9, Core 4571-4, 0-3 cm | ecosystem: Environmental > Aquatic > Marine > Hydrothermal vents... | reverse complement strand
TTCTCTTATCATTTTATTCCTCCTCTATTTCAGCGTCTATTGACATAGCGTCACGCTGTTCACTCGCAGCATCATTTAAGAAGTTCTCATCTGATAAAAGAGTTTGTAATATACTGTTCATACTATCATCACCCTCTGCGTCTTTAATTGATTCTTTAGCATGTAACGACATAAGGTTAGCTTCCAATGTACTGAAATCTACATCCTTTCGGATTTCCCTAATCATCTTAAATGCATCAGACCTCATCATCCTAGTATTTGTGTACAAAAGAAGTAAATCTCCCTTGTTCATTTTTTCTAAGATATCGTCATTGAAAAGTTTATCCTCAATCTTACCTAAGAATCCCTCGAGCTTTTGTAGCTTAACTGCGGTTTGTTTTGCAATGTTAGCCATCGCTAAATCAATTGCAAGTTCTGCCGTACTAACTTCGCTGATAATACTACGCTCAGGAATCTTTTTATCCCTAACTAAGCTTTCAGTTTCATCCTGAATATTTTGAGTCATCTCTGACACATCTGAATATTCAGTGCTTTCTACTTCAGCTTCAATTAGAGATTGAGCCTTTTCAAATTCCTCTTCAAAAATATCTTCCATTTGTACCTCATTAAGTTCATGTTTCATTCTTATTTAACGCGTGAGGAGAAGTAGACCCTCTCAAGAGGAGAGTCTAGGGAGTATGTAGTGTGATTTATATATGTGATTTTAGTATTTCGAGGTCTTCTTTCCAGAACTCTGTAGGGTCTTTCTCTTTATATTCTGTCAGTAAGAACTTTTTATCTTTTATAGATTGTTTAAGCTCATCCATCTTTTCAGTAGTCAATGAATATATTGGCATTCTCAATAGATAATCATAACTTCCTTCTTCATCAGTAATGATATTTGCTATTGGTTCAATTTGTTTTAGGACTTGAGCCTTTGATTTCTTATTAATAGTAATGGTATCTTCAGTAACCCCTTTAATAAAGAAGAACTTAGACGCCAATGCCTTAATTTCTTTGATGGTGTTCGTTACCAAATACTCTTTACGCTTGACATAATATTCCTCACGGACTGAAGCATATAGTTTGAATATATCTTCAGGTGTGTTCACTATGTCCATTCTATTGTCTGAACCCATAATCGCATAAAGTTCAACAAAATTTACACCTTTGTCTACTAACCCAAGTGCTTGAAGGATTTCTTCATCAGTCATTTCCATAAACTTCCTAGATACTCTAACCTTGAAATTGAATATATTATTCTCACACTTGTCTTCATAACTTGAAATGATCTTATTTTCTACGAGGTCATCTAACTTCATTTGATATTTCTTAAGTTCTACACCAACTGGAACTTCTAATATCTCTAATGTGGTTGTGTTAATACGCTTAAACTTTCCTCTCACTATCCATTTACGCTTGTTGTCTTTGTCTTGAGTTACAGTACCCTTGAACCCAGCCCATCCTGGCTTTGGTATCTTAATTTCCCCAGTTTCAATATACTTTTCAGTTGCTTTAATGATTTGGTTCAGTGGTCTCGGTAATATTACTTGTTTGAACCCAGAACTTACTGCTGCCGGAGAACCATTGACCAATAACATAGGTACAACTGGGATGAAGAAACGTGGTTCAATCTTAACTCCTTCAAATACTTGTTCGACTAAAATGTTATTATCCACTTTAGGAAATAAGTAATTGATATATGATTCACCAGCAGTTGAAATATACCTATCTGCTGAAGCATTGTTAATAAATCTCTTACCAAAGTTACCTTCATCTCTCATCAATGGTAAATTATTTGAGCCAGTATATCTTCGTGCCATATTTACAATTACATCGGAAAGGTTATCTTCACCATGTAGATATTCGGTGTGTTCTGATACCGTACTCTTAAGCCTTGATACCTTCACTTCACTTTTGATATTTTTGTCCATGACTGTACTTAGAACTTTACGCCCTGAGTTTTTTAACCCATCTGTGACTGATGCTATCTTTCTTAAATTATCGTATGAACTTGCATCCACGTACATAGTTGAATAAAATTTACTTATTGTCATTAATACCTCTTTTGTATATTATAGCGTTTTGAGCTTAAGCTCTACTTAAGCTCTTTGAGCGTACCTTCGATATATTCCACACGCATATCACCGTCTAGGTCGTAATAATTGAAGTCGGTTACTACCCTAAATCTTAATGAATATCTTTTATCAGGTTCAAGTTCAGGCACACCAACTATGACTTCTTGTGAGTCAATGTTATAATATTCTTCATTAAACAGTTCAAAATTACTTGTCCGAGGATTTTCATCCTCATATATCTTACATACATAATAATTACGCCTGAAATCAGTTACGATCTCGACCGTATCTACTTTTGGATACACCTCTGAAGTTATGCCTGAGTCAAATATATCCCTCATAGTTTTATTAGATCAAAATCATTTGATTTAATCATAACCTTTCTATCATCAGCACGGTCACTATTCAACCAACTATCAATTGCTTCCTTAGCATCATCATCATACTCTAGGAAATCAATCATTTTTATTAAAGTATCTTTCTTCACGACGTGCTTTAATCCCTTTTCAGTCCATGACCCAAGCCCTTTGAAATATTTGATTTGACCCTTAAGTGTATGGGATTTATCCATGTCATATATCCACTTTGATGGCAATCCCTTAGATATTTCTGCCATAATTGGAGTCTGTAGCATACCGACTTTACCAGCTTTTAGATAAGCTGGTAGATATCTGTCAAAGAACCCAATCAATAATCCTCTAATAGAAAACCCATCAAGGTCTTGGTCTGTACTCATAATGATACCCTCATAACCTTCGGACTGTATGATTTGATACAAGTCTGATAATTCAGGGTTGGCTCTAAAGTCTTTCGATGGTTTATCATATGCATTGAGTGGTTTACCCTTCAATTCATAGTAACCAATTTCCCTACGCCCTAACACTGGCATCAATCCACCAGAAGCTGAAGCCCCCTCACAAATCATCAAATACTTTCGACGGTGTGTAGGTGCAAAATACTTTTTAGACTTGATCTTTTTCTTTTTAGACCCAAGTGCATCCATTTTCTTCTGTTCTTTATATGCTTCCATAGCTTCAAAACGTTCAAGTGCTGGTTGAATAATACCTTTGTTCTTATAAATAGCATCAGCCCATTTCTTAAAATCGACCTTGCCTATGTGTTCAGTAATCTTTGAAGCAGGAGATGTAAACATTTCCTTACTTTGACTATCAAACTTCGCTTCTTTAAATTCTTTTAGTATAACAATCATGGTCATCTTGTTCTTTAAGTCACCCGTCTTAATTGCTGAGTATTTCTTGGCAATTTTATCTTTGACTAGATTTAATGTCTTGTCGAGGAAATAATCAATTTGAGTCCCACCCTTGATATTTGCTAGACCATTAGTGTATGCAAAATATCTGAAGTCATCTGATTCATTTGGTAAAAATGCGACAGAGAAGTTCTTCCCTTGAAATAATGTTACACCATCACCGAACTTTGAAAAGTAACTACGTGGGTCAACCTTAAGTGTTTCCCCATTGAACTTGAACGTAATTCCTGGATAACTATATGCTATGTGATATAATCGTTGCTTAATTGCATTTTTATATGTATCCGTAATCTTAGTCAACCCAAATCTAGTTAAATCAGGTTTGAATTCTACTTGTGTCCCTTTCATTTTACACGTAATTGGTTCACTAACATGTTCTTTAGTCATATTATCCTTGAATGTTACGACCAATTTCTTCTTACCATCACAAGTTGTACCGATGAATTCCTTTGAGAATACAGCAGTAGCATATGAACCAATTCCGTTCATACCTAGTTGAGATTGGTTATTCGCATCATCAAAGTTAGAACCAGCCCGTGGTCTTCCCCACGCAATATAAGGACTATATAGACCATCAGCGTTCTTAGTCACTGGGATTCCATACCCGTTGTCCTTAACCTTTACTGTGATATCCGTCATGGTCACGTCAATCTTAGTAGCAGATTTCCCACCTGACTTAATAAATACATCAACACAGTTATCCACAATTTCATTACTTATCTTCAAAAAACCAGGAATAATGTAGTAATCACTATAAATGAATTTGTCATCTTTAAGAATGAACCCTGATTGTTTGATTTCTTGCACTGACCCAATAATATTTTGCGGTCTTAGGAGTAGCCATTCTCTATCGTTTAATTCTTTTATTTCTCTATTTTTTGACATTGAGTCTCCTACAGTTCGTATTTTGTCATAGAAATTACTATTGGTTCATCCTTAGTTGCTTGATCTATAAATGCTACACCAGTTTTCTCAGTGAATACTCCAGCTACAAGATACCATCCTGGGTGTCCTGTGCTAGTAGTCGTCAAGAATGCGTCAAACGGTATATTCATAATTTTATCTTTAAATTGACTTAACCCATCTTCTGAATGGATGTCAGTAATGTTAATTACCATGGTATCGTCTCTATCTACGTTCATTGTTTCTTTACTCATTATTATTCCTTGTAGTTATACTCTATTATAACTTTTTAATCTTAAACCTTACTTAATAAGCTTAGAATAAGTTACCGTTTCTTGGGTGAGATAATGCACACCACCTCTTTTAACGAACCCTAACCCAGTTAGGAACTTTCTAAAGTCTCCCCAACCTAGTTTTTGGTCAACGTGTTTGATCTCAATATTCGTGAGACGACTCTTCAATTTAATACCACTTTTCTTTAGTTGGTGTATGTATTTGAAATATTGTATTTGTCCTTGGTCTATCGTATTTTCACCGACTAAGAACCCCAATAGATTTGATACGTCAGCTTCGTTCTTCGTTTGGAAGAACTTAAGCTTCTTCAATTTGTTTATGAACTTGTAACCCTTGCTTATTTCTAACGCAGTGATTTCTCTCAACATCTCAGGTGAAGTACCGTCTTTCAGTGACTTACTGATCTCAGACATAAACTTTTGAAGCTTTTCTTTATCAGATATTAAAAAACTCCTTTGCTCAAACTCTTCCATCGTGATGCTATCGTAATCAACCTCACATAGATCATCTAGCGTGGACTTCATTTTCTCTAATTCTTTAAGCTTATTAGCACGCTTAACCCTATTGATATCAACTCCACCAGATATGGCTTGCACCAACTCTGGAGTGGAGCTAATTTGGTGCTTCAATAATAACTCAAAGGAATGCTTATGGTTATTTTCTAACTTGTTATAGAGCACTTCTACGTCATTTATAAACATTGCTATCTTAGACATTTTGAAATCCCCGTACTCATCAACCTCAACTAATAGTGAATTATTCTTCTTGTAATACTTCTCTATATTATTCTTCACTTCCTTATTCAAAGATTCAACGTCCGTTTCCAGGAAACGTTTACGTTCATTCACAAAATAGTGGATATTAGTAGCCTTTCTTGAACGCCTAATCATTTGAATAGAACTAATGACATCTACTGACACGGATTCATCTATATGGAAATGGTGGTCAGTTTTGTTCATAATACTGACCCCGACAGTTAATGTCGGTGTGTATATTAACACATCCCAATAATCATGGTCGTCTTTATCAAATACTTTATAAATATCTTCCTTTTCTTCTTCCAGTGTGTCAGCTGATAGTACCAATGTTACCAACCCCTCTTCCTCACACATAGTTTCCAATGCTTTAGCCATTGTTTTTGTAGTACAACTCACGGACACCTTACTTGACTTTTCATTCAAAGTTATTCGCTTGAATTCTGATATGATTGTAGGGATGTCAGGGTACTTCAGAACCTTAATATCTTCTCTATAATCATTTACCATCATAAATTTAGGTTTTGTTGGTATGAGTTTGTCTTCAATACCAAATAAGAAAGCATCTGCTATCATACATAATTTTGTCCTCATGGCATACATTAATTTTACCCTATTGAGATTTCCGTATTCACCCATCGTGTTTCTAGAATGTAACATCACTGATACAAATTCATCTAGGATAATGACATCGAAATGTCTAAGGCTATAACGCCAAAGTGAATCAAATTGAACTATGAGGTCATCACCAATTTCATATTTTCCTTCTGAATACAATTTTAAGTCGTATTTATTCTGAAAATCCTTAGCTACTGAAATCCTATTGGTAATTAAAAGAACTTTTAATCTTCTATCATTAGATTGTTTTATAACTTCCTCAATAACAGTAGATTTTCCAGTACCCATCGCTGATTTAAGCTTCAATAAACCATCTGAGTCTAGCCATTTAGATATGAATTTAGTTTCCTTTTCACCCACTTTTATAAACCGAGAGTTTATATTGTGTGTAAATTGTGAAACTCCAACGCTGGAAAATTCTTCCTCACGTTTCAATGAGTTTACTCCTTCAAGATATTGCCTAACAACTGCGTGACCCTTAACTGCCTCAAATATATTGAATGATCTCTCTGAATTAAAGTGATGCATGTAAAATGGGTTGTTCAAGAAGAGGTAAAACCCGTTTGCTGTTCTTTCAGATGGGTGTGAAAATGATATGAGACCCCTTTCTTCATTTATACTGGTGGCTGAAAACCCTCTGACTGAATATTCTGATAAACAAACATCTATCACTTCATTGTGGTTGTCACCCAATTTAAGAGACACGTTCTTCTTTTCCACCTCTTTAAGTTTAAAATTAGGGATATATGAACCCTTTTGGAGTAAAATAGTACCCTCTGAGAACGACGGAGCTTGATACGCCCCTTCATTCATACTGGTAAGATCTATCTTACAATACTCAAATAGAGTTTCATTTATTTCTTCCAATACGCCATATATAGATGCTCTAGTGTTCAACCCCTTAGTTTTTAATATTCCTTTAAGGTTAAATGAGTCTACGCCATTCCAACTTCTAGAGGGTATAATCCCCACATAATAGTCTTTATCTTTGAAGAATTGGACTATCATATTCTGGGCATATTGACTCTTAACCATATCAAAATCTACGATAACAAATTCCATCTTAGGACTAAGGAACTTTTGTAAGTCTTTTTTAGTCCGTCTTAATCTTATTGGTTTATTAATGATGTAATTTCTATTTAGTATGAATTTTGTCCTGATTATTTCTAATGCTTCTTCTATTTTGACTTCTTCGTTTTGGAAGTCAAATGTTTTATCGCCATATGGAGACTTAGCAAATTTTGATGATGTGAAATCTGATTCAAATGTAGTTATGTTCAATTTTTAGTTCCTTTCTTCATAGATAATAGTAAAAAACCATATTATCTATGAAGAATTAGTATGTTTTATTATATCATGTCAAGTTTAATTGTCACTTAAACCTTCAAATATTTTGGGTCAACATAGTCCGTAAGCCAAACCCCGTTCTCTGATCTGAAAAATTCAATACCGTCTTTGTACATTTGTTCAGTATCAACTCTGATGATCACATTTTCAGTATCACGCCTTGAAGCTACCTGAATTGCAGTTTCTAATCCTTCTGAAAGGTGAACGTGGTGTCTAGACATCTTCTTAATACCGTCAATCTTAATCCACTGCCAAAACTTTTTAACCGTACCGTGATACAACGTGATCGGTGGCTTTTTAGCTATGAGTTGTAAATCAACCTTTACTGAGTGACCCTGATTAGCTCTGATTTGAGTGCCGTTATCATTAAATGAAAAACGCCCTTTATTGTCTGCTGCTACGATGGTGTCAAGTTCATGAAGCGTTAAATCAATTCCGTGTAGTACATCATTAACGTCAGCCCAAGCCCCGTCCTCTAATGTAATTCCAAATTCTTGGGGAGCATGTCTAAGTGCATATGTGAGCGTTCTACCTTTCGTCTTAAGTGCTTGTGTCATTTGTTTACCTTGACCTTGATAATATTTTCTTGGTGAACTTTGTTGATAACTTCTTCTACGAAATTAACTTGTACCTCTGTGATTGGCGTGAACCCGTGATCTGTCATTTTATTTACGACATTAATCTTAGTTGACCATTTACCCACTGCTTGTGCTGCGATCTCTTTAATGAGTTCGTCGAGTTGTGGTTGAATCTTTTCCCGCAAATAAGCTTCTGTGTCTGCCGTTACTTGCTTAACTAATGCATCCTCAAAATAACCAATATCATCCTCAAAATAACCAATATCATTCTCAAAATAACCAATATCATTCTGAATTGTTCCGTCTAACATTTATCGCTCCATGATTTCTTTGATTTGATCGAATTCTTTTTGCCATATTTTATGGTTAGCTTCGTCAACCTTAGTATATTGTTTAAAGCTTAACATACGCTTAAGATACGCACGATATTTAGGTAGATCCTCAGACCCAATAAATAGCTCAAACTTATTCTTTACGTGTTTCATGCTTCTCTGCTTCCTTGAATTTTTTAAGAATTTTACCAGCAACTCTAAGATCAGGTATTTCTTTCATTCCCCAATGACCATATTCTTCAAGAAAACCTTTAAGAAGTTCTGTAATTAGTGCTTCTTCCCTTTCTTTCAAATACATTACCTTCACTTGTGTGCCCCGTTGCTGTCTCTGTCCTCTTTAAACACATGAGCCATAGCTTCATACACCTTTTTCATTTCAGTGCTTAGACCACCATTTTTAGGTGATAATTTCTTAACCTTAATTTTCGCCCATCTAATCTTAACCTTAACAGATTTGTAGATTTCTAAGCTCTTAACCCAGTCAAGGAATCTCATTAACAATTCATATAGTGTATTGAACCAATCTATACTAAGAAGCTTTTCTCTTGAGAATGAAAATACCCAAAAAGTCAAACCAGCCACAGGAATTTTAAGAGCGTAAACTACTACGCCCCAAAACAATTCACCCGTTATGATTAAAGCACCTGACTTGATCCCCATAAATTCAGCAATAGCCAAAGGCACTAAAAATACAGCTAGTGTAGGGTAAACATCAAGCTTCATAATATTCTCTTGAACCTTTTCAAGTATCTCAAGGCTCGCAAGCCAATTTTTAACTGGTAGTGCTAGTTTCTTCCAAATCAATTCTTCAAAGAAAATAAAGCCTATGACAAGCAATACCTCTGATGTGATTTTCAGTAAGTGTAATATTTTATTCATTTAGTTTCCTTTTGATTTACTATGTTTTAGTTGTTTTGATTTACTATGTTTTAGCCTAAAATATCTTTGCTAATTCATAGTCAAATACACTCATTGTATTGGCATTAACATAGTGCCCTTTAGCATTTTTATAAGAGTAACAAGCCGTGTCGCCTATCACCCATCTTATGATATATTCCTTACTTTTTAAGTAACTAATCATTTCTTGCATTTCTTAACCTTTTAGCTTTTCTTTCTTCTCTAACTTTACGCCAGTCTTTTTTACCAAGTACCCTTTCATCAAAGAACGTTTTGGCTTTTTTGTGTAGGCTTTCTTTTTCTACTTCTTTTCGTGCTTCACGCTTAATCAGTAACATCTCCCTTGATGTAAGGTGAATATTTCTTCGCTGTATCAACTTTCCTCTAGCATTAAGGTTCTTATTGATAATACGCTCAAGCCATCTATTGAACTTTATTGAGTACATAATCAGAGCATGTTTAGGGTCTAAACCAACCATCACAAATAGTTTGTTGAACATATTCAGTAAGTCCCCGAAAAGACTAATGATTGTTACAACCCAGTTGATGATTGCTCTACCCATAGGACGCTTTTCCATCCAGTTCATAAGGTAATTTAGCAGTGTTAGTTGAAAAATAAAGCTGATAAGCCCCGTTAGAAAACTGAAACCCTGAGCGACTATACTAAAGAAGCTCGCAAATAAAGGGTACACCAATGCGTACAAGAACTTTTGAATAGCCGTTCCTAGAACTTTTGTCCAGAAGAAGTAAATCACTGGAATTGATAATAGCGTACTTCCTAGTGCTTTCATCTTTTGGTATGGTGTGCTGTCTTTGATATCTTGTAGCTTCATTTTAGCAATTGTCACGATATTATCTTTATAACGCCCAACCGAATGTTCCGCAAAGAACTTTGAGGCAACGTCAATCAAGTGTCTTTTAAGTAAGACCCCAGCCGTTGTCATGGCAAGAGCTTTCTTACCACCTGATTTCGCTACTGCTACCGCAAATGTCTTAGCACCGTGAAGCTTAACCCCTAGTCCCAAGTTCAAAATGAGTAAACCAATAGCATCCCAATAATGTAGGTATTTGAAAAGTCCTATAACAGACACAAATCCTAAAACAACTAAGACGGCTACAATATGTTCTTCTAACCATATAACAATTTTCTCAAACTGCGTGTCTTGGTTTGCATTCATTACTTTCCTTTATTTTGTCATTCTAGTTCGCTTTTCAAGCTCCGCAATTTTGTCTTTTAAATGTCCTTTGCTAGTTAAACAGTAACCCATGCCAAACATTGAGGCAAAGGTTAAAATTCCTAGTATTCCGAATGCTAATCCCATTATTCGTCTCCCGTATCGCCATCGCCATCACCCTCATCACCCCCTTCAGAGTCATCAGAGCCAAAGCCACCACCATCTTTGTTTACACCAGTCACACCGTGCATCCAACGTCTGAAATGTGGCCAAACTCCACCTATAAACAAGATCAAGAACATTGCAACTTTTGCAAGCGTACCCGTTGTATCCCAATCAATATAGTCCTTCATATTCAAGTAACCTATCGTCGCCCCGAAAACCATAGCCGTTGCGATAATACCTACCATGTTCATCGTTGAAGCACTCAAGCTCAACATATAGAACGCAATGAATACCAATACAGCACCCGATAACGGATACAATATATTCAAGGTCAAAGCCGTATAAAGCATCAACGCTACCGTCGCCACTGCCAACGCTGTGGTATAAAATATCTTTTTGACGTTGTTAATAGTACCCTTACCATAGAACGTCTTACCGACAAACAAGGTCGTCGCTCCTAAGAATACAACCCCAAAGTTTTCAGCCATTTGTAAATAAGGTAACTGCGTCACCATACTGAACCAATAATCAAAAACGAAAATCGAAATTCCAGCCAACACCAAGTTGACTAAGCCGATCCCCAATTCTTTCTTATAACCGTTTTTCTGTTTTACATCTATTGCTTTTGCCATTATATGCCTTTCTCTAATTGCATTTTAAATTCATCTACTATCTCGTCAACAGTAAGAACACCTTCTTCAATTGCCTTTTCAATTTCACCTCTAGGGAGATCTTCATCTTCCTTTCGGTCATAATATAAAAAATTAGCTATGAGGTCGCCAACGTTTGCTAAGATCGAACTTCTCACGCTTTCGCCCATTTTATACCTTTCTCATAATATATGTATTTGTTCCAGTATAATTTTCAAGAACCAAGCTTTCTACGTCCGAAATAGTTTTGAATTTCGGCTCGTCATTAGTTTGTGGGTAGAAGTTTTCATATATTACATAAGATAATACTTTCCAAGCTGACCTACCGTTTTCCGTTACCTCGGACGCTGGGTCAACTTGAACTTCTGTTATGTGTTCTGAAGTCGCAACGTTTTCTAAGATTTGAGATTTTAGTACCATTTTATTCCTTTTTTAGTTTATATACTATTATACCGTAATGTGACTTAAAACAAGCTTAAATGTAGACATAAATACCAAATACTATGGTAATTCCTACTATATGATGAACCATTTGGTCAATCCCTAAGTCAGTCCAGAAAATACTTTCATCTGGTGAGTGACCCCTTGTAGCCTTCCAACGGTCAGTGATGAAATGTGATACCAAATCAAATAATACAATTACAAATAACAATAACTTATGTTCAGTTGTTCCAGTGATTCCGTTGATATTAAAGTACGCTCCGACAAGTAATGCCGTCATACCAGCGTGAACCCCAGCGTGCATAAGTAAAGGTTCAAACCAACCGTGTTTAGCACCCTTGTTCAAATACATATACGGAAACTGCCAATAATAGTCAGCTAGTAAATGTTTGATTTGAAATGCAATCAATAAAATAAATATGTCTAGAGTCATTTCTTCTCCTTCTTAGCTAAATGTTTGTTATTCTCAAGCATCATTTTCATACTGTATTGAACCTTCTCGTTGTCAATATTCTCAGCTGACATCTTAGTACCTATCCCTTTCTTAAGCTTTTCTGGCTCTTTGGGTTTTGGTTCTTCAAGGCTCATAACCTTTTGATATAGTAATCTTCCTTCAAACGTTACGATGTTGATAATCTCATCGAACGAAAAATGTTTCGAATTCTCATCATCACCGAATGCTGTTTGTATGAATACTCCTTCATCATCCACATATGATTGCTCCAACGCCCAACCTTTGATATCAAGGACAATTTGCTTATGCGCATCCATCGGCTCTGGTAGTGCATACTGCCAAGTATCTGAATTCACCAATACCAATTTTAATCCTCCTGTGTCAAATCCCTCAACCAATATATTTGCGAGTAACTCTTTCTGTAAATCTCTATAAATCATTTTTGCTCCAATTTCTTAAGTCTTTCCTCAAGATCTGCTATTTTTTGTTCTTGAGCTTTCTTTTCTTCTTGTTCTTCGCGAACTGCTCTATTACAAGGAGGACAAGTGTAATAATCCCCGTCCCAAGCAGTCGCAAGTACTGATTCACGCCCACATCTTGGACAGTTTGGGTTACTGAACCACATTATTTCTCCTTTGTCTTAATAGTTTTATCTATATCTCTTTCATTATAGCCAAAATCTGTCAAGTTATAAAACATAGACGGCTCAATTTCCTCAACCAAACCATCGAGGTCTGAAGGGTCTTTATAATCTTGAATCCAAGCACAACCACTTTCAGGGTGTATGAAATAGAAAAGTTCTTTTGCTTTCTTTTTATAAGGCTTGATTAAATCAGCCATCTGGTCATTGAATTCGTCAGCTGTAGTTTCAAGACAAATGCCCTTCTTTCTGTATTCGCAATAGTTACAAAGTGGTGATTCCTTTTTAGGAAACTTTTCTGCCTTTTCAACTTCAACAATTTTCTCAAGGACTTTCTTCGTCATTTGAGGTAGCATGGCTCTTGTGAACTCATATTCCTTAACGACCTCTGGGTCATCAGGGTGTTCTACATAAACAAATGCTGAAACAATAGTATCAATTTCAGGGTATGTAATCAACGCCCACACAGCATACATAACTAATTGTAATGGTGCTGGAAACCCTGATATCTTACCAGTTTTCCAGTCTGCCACATATATGACTGGGTCATTCTTGATGAAGTGGTCTATCTTACCTCTGAACAATGCACCCTTGTCATAATAGGAACAAGGAATTAACCCCTCGTCAGTTTTCTTCATACCGAATTCAACCTCAGCTTCTGCGTCAAATGAAGGGTCAAAATAGAACTGCCCCCAACCTGAAGCTTTAAAATTCTTATAGATATCAATACATTCTTGTTGCATTGCGTCATCAATAAGCGTAAATTTAAATGTCGTTGGTTTTTCTTTAGTATCGTTCTCAAGTAACGTGTGAACGTATGACCCTCTTTCAGTAGCCATGTTAGGAACCCAAACTCTGAGCTTCTGGATATAATTGTAATCAAACTTCGCTGGGCACATTTGAAATGAGTTTATCTTTGAGAAACTATATGGTGTAAATTTCATTCTGATTCCTTACATTCTTTTTTACCTTGGGAACGTCTTCTTTTCTTAGAATCATTCTTCAAAATCTCAGTATATTCCCAACGACCTTTTCCACCGTTGCTCCCAGCCATTCCAGTTTTAATTTTACTTTTCGTCGACCCCATAATACCAATCCTTGTAGTCATTTTTTGATTTTATGTATTGGTTACAAACCGCATTAATGATACGTGGGTCTGGTTCCAAAACAGCATCCGAATTATCAATAGCTTCAAGCTCGTCCATAATTGGGTACATAATTTTTGGGAATTCGCTACGAGCTTTCGCTCTGTATTCCTCAAATCTACCTCTATATAAAAAGTATTTAGGCAACCAACCGAAAGACATCCACTCACCTAATCCGTCAGGTGAATATTCAACCGTATCTTTCAACCTTAAAATAGGAAATACTTGACCTTGTGTCCCATGACCAGCCAACCCACTAGATTTATAGAAAAGGTGATAACCGTCTTCAAATTCACAAAGGAAAATTATTCTTTCGTGATACAACCATTTATGTAAAATTTTCATTTATTTTCCTTTACGATATCTAAGCGTTTTAGAATATCTATTTCAAGAGAAGTCACGTTTTCCTGAACCAATATCCAACCCTCAAGCGTTAATCCGTAATACAAATCTTGGAACATATTTTCAGTTTCCCCTTCAGGAAGGAATAAATCCCCTCTAGATTTGAGTACCTTAGCTTTTGCAGTTTCAGGCGTATCTTCGTAATCTTCAGGGTCGTAATCTTCGTTCTCGCAATTATCATCATACTCATCCCTGACACGACTTGCGTATGAGCTTCCCCATTTACCATATACCTTTTCATACGCTTCTTCATCATTCTCAGCTATAAAGTATTTCTTGGTCCCTGACTCACTATCTTTTTGTGAGTAGTGTTCAAATACGTGTTTATATAAATTCATTTATTCTCCTAATTTTAAAGCATAACCATAAGTTAACTGATACCAAATATCTCCACCAACGGGAGCGTGTACTTTCCAAACCCCACCGTCCTCACGATTGATCGCAAGGTATAAAGTGTCATTGAGTTTTTGTACGTTGTATATTTCTGGATTTCCAGTTGAGCTTGAATTACCACGTTTCACGGCACGCTCTACAAATTGCTTAAATTCCGGATTAGGATTGATATCACACATTAGGCTACCAACCCTTCTAGTTGTGTAAATCCACAACCAGCTACCATAAACGATTTACCGTCAATAACAAACACATCACCGACTGATGAAGATCTATATCTACCCTCAAACCCGAATTTATTAGTCCAAGACTCATCTTCGTTTTGAGTATATCTATAGAAGTCATCAAGCGTATAGTCTCCAAACGGCACTGTCAATACTTGTTCGTATGTTTCAATGTTTTGTCTAACTAATTGAGCTCTTGCTTCTTCGTCAAAGGTAGTGTTGATTTTTGAGAATAAATCTCTTGGGGCATGTAGTATTCTAATATTCATTTTAAGCCTTTTTACTTTATATACTATTATACCGTAAATTGACTTAAACCTTGCTTAAATTACGCCCGAAGACGCAATTCTTTTTAGTCGTTAATCGCTTGACCGTCAGCTTGATTAATCAACGCAATTACGTCATCAAAACCAGTTGACTCAATACCGATTGTGTAAAGTCTGTTCACGATATAACCCCTTACATTTTCAAGAGCTTTGTGATCATAAAATTGCTTAAGAACCACCATCAACGTAAGTACACCAACAAGTTCAGTTACCTCATTTTTATACTTCATTCTTTTTGAAACTGTCGCAATAGCCTTATCAAGTACAGAAATCTTAACCACAGATCTTCCTACTGCCGATTTGATGTTGTTATAAAGCAATCTACCAAGAGCGATATCTGCTGCCCCACTTTGGTTAACCAATTCTTTAATTTCTCTTACTACTGTATTTTTTGCATCATTTAACATATTGTTTCCTTTGTTTTTGTTTTTGTTAGCCTTGTTGGCACTCTTTGATTCATCAACTCTTCCCAATTTTAGTGGATTTCCTGTGTCTTCATAATTCCTATCATAATCTCCTAGCCCATCCAACATACGATCTAAGTCTCTATTACTCCAATCATCATTCACATCTTCCCCCCTCGCTATATTTTTTAATTCCCTGAGGAACTTTCTTCTGTTTCTCCTGTCATCAAGATCGACTATCATTTCACCCATATTTTGACTCGAATTTCGGATAATCTCACACGGGTTAATCATATCAATCTCGACTATCATTTCACCCATATTTTGACTCGAATTTCGGATAATCTCACACGGGTTAATCATATCAATATCATTGAATTTATACGCTTTCTTAATATTATCCCAAAATGCTCCTTTTCGATTTCCATTTTCTAACTCTCTCAACTTTTGTTGGAGCCAATTAAACTGCGCAGTATCCATCATCTGGAAAAAGCTTTGATTTTGGTCAAGTTGAACCATCAAATCTAAGCCATCATAAAGAAACCCACTCAACCTAAACCAATCCAGTGGAACGTATTGTACTCGACCGTTCACCATGAATTCGCCTACTTTGAATCTTGAACTTGATGAAATTGAATTCCTAAGCACCAGAGATTCTTTTTTCGTCAATCCTTTCATATTTCTCCTTTAATCCTGAAATTTGTACTCAATGAAGTCAAACTCAGCCAATGTAGGTACTAAGAAGGTCTTCATCATATTTTCGTACACGTGGTCAGGGATATGTTTACCCTGAATTGATCTCATCAAATTGCGAGACTCTAGTAATGAAGCACCAGCGACAAATACCCACGCCTTTGTTTTGTACTTCTTACCAACGTTTGAAATCCATTTGTTACGAGATTTCTTTGACATATTCGTCATATCAATTACAATAGGTACACCGTCTTTGACAGCTTGAGCAAAGTTTGCTTTAGTACGCTTGTAAGCTTCATCGTGTTGTTCAGAAGTCAATGCCTTATAAACGTCAGTATAATCTTCAATACCAAGTTCTTTACCCATCTCCATAATCACATCATCTTTTGAGATAATTACAGTATTTTCAGCGAAAGTTTCCTTGATAAAAGTTGACTTTCCACAAGCTGGCAAACCTACCATTACATGAAGGAAAGGAACTGAAGTACCCTTGCCGTGTTCTGGCTTTTCGTTATCATAGAAGACTTGGTCACCATAAAGTGTATCTCCTAAGTCTTGAGCAACGTCAGCCCGTGAACCAGCACCTGAGTTGTAAAATCTACCCAGTGAGTCACACTTAGATTGCATTACAAATCTCGCGTACTTGTCAACGGTCTCAAACATATGGGTCACTTGTTGTGGCTTATGCTCAACCCCGTCTTTAATTCTGTTGAATAAAGTACCGTGAAGAGAAATGATATGTAGAATTTCTTCCATTTCAAATTTATTAATGACGCCTAATCGCTTAAGCTCATAAAGTGGGTCAATAGCCAACCAAAATGAGATACCCTCGTGACCTCTGAAGTGAGTCTTCATTTTCGCTCCAGGAACTGCCTTAAGTTCTGTTGTAGACGCTCTTTCTTCTCCATTCAAAGAAGGCTTCGGTGCATCCATAGGAATCACGGCTCTTGCCATAGGCTTCCCAATATCATGAAATAGTGCTGCGATCTTGTTAAGTTTATCTTGATATTGTGCTTGTAGACATACCATCATAGTATGTGCCCAAACCGTACCCTCAACATGATAAGCGTTCACTTCTCCGGGATTTGCTGCGTGATCAGAATCTTTCATTGCTTGTGCAAGTTCAGTAAACTCGGTTTGAAACCAAGATACCAATTCTGTCATTGATGGTTGATAAGGTTGAGAAAAGTGCTTTGTAGCTTCTTTCTCAACTGCTGTAAGAAGAGTTGTTTCCATATTATCCCTTTAGTTCTTTATTGAGTTTATTGTACATATCCTCTAAATCTGATGGTTGGAATTGTTGTAACCAAGTTCGGTCAAGTTGATATGTGTTTACCAGTAAGTTAATAATTTGAGTCTTTGCCATTTTGAACCTTTATATTTTATATACTATTATACCATAATATAGCTTAGAGACAGCTTAAATTTTCTTGAAAATTTAATCTTCTAATTTATTTTCCCATATAGCTCTCATCAATTCTTCCACCAATTTCTCGGCTTCTTTTTCGTCAAGGAATATATTTAGCATCTTATCAGTGTATTTTGATTTTCTACCAAGATACATCGACATTTTGATGTATTCTCCTTGTTGATGTTGGCGTGGGTTAGTAACCCCCACTTGCTTGATATGTATATTCACCCTCTAATAATCACACGCATCTATTTCATCTTGAAGATATTCCTCAAGCAAATCTAACGCATTACATGCATCATTCCACAACTTAACCGTCATTGGGTCAGAAAATTCCTCAGCGTTGATATAACTTTGAACAGCATACCCAATACCCTCATTACCAATTATTTGGGCAGCACGAGTATTTGATAACTTCCCTACTGTCGGATTTTTAATAATCTTAGGCTTCAAATCGTATTTGCTTTCGCACTCTAGACATACATGTGTATGTGGTCTAAGTTTGCCCTCGAAAATTACTGTATAGTGGTGAATAGTTTCTTCACTATATTCAACCGTCTTCCCACATAAATCACAGTCCATGTAAAACTTTTCTTTTGGATTAGTATCTTCCATTTATAATTCTCCTTCTATTTCTATTTTTCTTAATGTATATCTAAACTTACCCTCGTAAACGACAACCCACCCGTTTCTTTTATACATACCAAATGATTTCTCGTCTTTCTTAGAGACACTCACCTCTTTTACAAAATGTTTGTAAATGATTTTTTCCATTATAGTTCCTGAATTCTATCGTTCGTGATTGGTGTCTTCTTGACATTTCCTACTATTTTGCAAAGTTCTGGATTTATCATATCGACATTACAGCATATGGTATTATCCCATAAAGCAACAACCCTAAAACAACCTTCTTCGAAAACGACTTCACGAACTTCGTCTGCATCAATGAAATCTTCAACCCCGTTATCATATTCAACGTCAAAGTTCTCAAGGTATAAATAATCACCCTCAAAAATCATCTTCCCGTATTTGTCTTTGATACCCGTTGATTGAAAAATTTCGTGCTCACCCGTCATACTGAAATTTCCCCATTGACCCTTGTCAAATATTCTAAATTCATTTACCATCTATCATTCCTTGTATTACATCTGTTCCTACGTCAAAGAAACTTGCTATTGTATAAATCTCAATTCCGTCAACTACCATCTTAGAAACAGTACGTTTATTAAAATCTCCATATTCTCCTAATGAAACTATTCCTAATCCCACATCAATCGTATTCTCGACAGCGTCAGCTACCACATCAAATATTCCGAACATCTATATTTCCTCCAAAGCTTTTCTGATAGGTTGAACTTGCTCTTTAGTATAATAATACTGAAAATAACAAGTACCGCAGTCCGTATCAGCACATTCATCTAATTGTTCAAGTGCTGGTTCTTTCCCGTGGTGTTCATATACGTCACAAATGGTATCGATCAACCCAAAGTACTCAATATTATTTCCGCAATTTTCGCATTTAACTGAATCAGATTCTTCTAACCCACATTCTTCTATCTTGTCTCTTAATTCAATATATTTTTCTACGCTCATTTTATTCTTCCGTACTGAAAAATTCTAAACCGATAATCGGCTCATAAATACCACGAACACCAGCTTCCCAAATAACACCCATCACAACGTACAATTCATCATCTATTACGATGGTGTCATTAATTCTAGGGACGGCTGAGACGTGAATAATTTCTCTATATTCCGTACCCACCACTTGGTATAATACTTTAGTCATTAAAGTCTCCTTCATATTTATTTCTTAATCGGATATACTCGGCACGTTCACGGTCATCAAGGTTGTTATCGATTTTAGCTTTTTCTTTAG
>Ga0164318_10001793_pt1 | contig 19459 bp, 17 predicted proteins | sample GuaBasSedimGuay9_FD_113734 | JGI IMG/M metagenome (GOLD analysis project Ga0164318, IMG submission 113734) | Subseafloor sediment microbial communities from Guaymas Basin, Gulf of California, Mexico - Guay9, Core 4571-4, 0-3 cm | ecosystem: Environmental > Aquatic > Marine > Hydrothermal vents... | reverse complement strand
GTGGATGCTAATTGGCCTTGCGCTAGCCCTTGGCCTATCCGCTTGCACACCAACCGCCACGCCAACAGTGCAATGGATAGGAGTATCTGATACCCCTCAGCCAACTGCCATTCCTCCCACGATGACGCCCACGCCTATACTTGAGGGTATGCCGTCCCCCACGCATTCACCCCAAAGTGTGCAAAACACGCCTACTGAAGCATCTGCGTTAATAACCCCTACCCCGCTCGGTTGTTGGGAAAACGGGGGTTACCTCACAGAGGATGCTATCTCTACTACGGCACTAGAGCTTCCCCTTGAGTTTCGAATTTACCTCCCTCCTTGTTATTATCATCAACCCGACCGATATTTCCCCGTTTTGTATTTGTTCCATGGTCTGTATTCCACAGATATTCAATGGGTTCGCATGGGCGTGGTCGAAACAGCCAATAGTTTAATGGGCACGGGGGAAATTCCGCCATTCATTATCGTTATGCCCCGAGACAGTGATTGGAGCTTGCCGCCTGAAAACAAATTCGGAGAGATGATAATCACGGAGTTCATTCCGTGGATTGATGGACATTATCGCACTATTCCGGGGAATGATTTTCGCGCTATAGGGGGGTTATCTAGGGGCGGAAATTGGGCTATCAATTTAGGTTTACGACATTGGGGAATGTTTGGCTCTATAGGCGCACACAGCGCACCCATTTTCTATACCGATGGCCTTCAACTTTCCCGCTGGTTAGACAATATACCATCTGAAAAAATGCCTCGCTTCTTCTTGGATATTGGCGAAAAAGATGGGGATGGCGAATACCTTCACCAATTTGAGGAAATGCTCAGCGAACGGGGAATCCCACACGAATGGCATTTGAATTCTGGCACGCACAATGAAAAATATTGGAGCGCTCACCTAGAGCAGTATTTACGTTGGTATTCTGAGCCGTGGCAGGAATGACCCTCTCTGTGGTATAATCCTGCGCTATTGTAAAATAGCGATTTATCATGGAGCGAGTATATTGAACAAACTTATTTTTGTCGGTTTAGGGGGGTTTGTGGGGGCAACAATGCGATACGCCACCGGTCTTTTCATTCAACAATTCGTTGATACTTCTCGATTCCCTTATAGCACATTGGCGGTAAATTTTTTGGGAAGTTTGATGATAGGTTTTCTGATTGGGTTGGCGAGTGTAGAGGGATTGTTGACTGTTTCTGCCCAGGCGTTTCTAATTACGGGTATGTTGGGCGCGTTTACGACATTTTCTACATTCAGCTACGAAACGCTGAATCTATTTCAATTAGGTAAAGTATCTCCCGCAATTATGAACTTGAGCTTTCAGGTCTTTTTGGGCATAGCCGCTGTTTGGGCAGGGAGTGCCATGGCGCAGGTTGTAAATTTATCCAGCACCAGGCTCTAATTTGCAGGGAGATGGTGGAATATAAAAAAGCAGCGGAGATTTCTAAAACCTCCGCTGCTTTGTGTTGGTTTACGCATCCAGGCGCACAGCCAAAAACGGGACGATCATCTCTTGCGCAGCCAACCCTCCGTGGCGGCCAAGGAGGTGATTTCTTTTATCCGCCCACCAGAAGTAGGCATCCTTTTTAGCCAAGGCAATCAAATCTCCTACGCGGTTATGCGCGTCTGCATGGTGAGGGGCCGGGCCAAACAATCCCGCTTGCAACGCCTTTTCTGAATCTATAACCAAGAAGTCGTTAGGCCAGTGTTCTTCAATATAGGTGCGAACGTTTTCTTTTTGGCCTGGACGAACGTAAAAGTAAGTGCAGCGGTTTTCGCCAGAGGGCAGCATAGACAGCATATTTACCAACTGGGGATGATTTTTGATTTCTCGGTTGGGATTAGGCGGTGTATAAACTTGCCCATGATCCGCGGTGAGAATGAGAACGGTGTCTTTTTTGGCCTGCTGGCTCAGTTTAGAGAGAAAAAACCTCTCAAAGTTGGTGCTAAAGCTGGCAAATTCGGCGGCGGGACGCTCATTGTCTGTGCCGTATAAATGGAAGAGAGTATCGACCAGGCCCCAGTAGGCGTAGGCATAGAGACGTTGATGGGGATTTTCTTCGAGAAGTTCGCGTAAATTAACCCATAACTCAGAGGGTGAACCAATACCTTCTAAATTTGCCTCGGCTAGGAATGTGCTAGAAAGTCCCGATTTGAGAATGTTGCGGTGCTGAAAGGCATAAGGTTCTACGCCGTGCGCCCGGAGGTGCGGCCCTAAGGTTGGAACGGGGAGAAATTTCTCAGGGTCAAAGCCGGTTTGTTCCAGGCTGCCATGCGGCCCCCGAAAGCTGGCGGGGGCGTGAAAGAGCAGATTAGCGACCATGCTATATTGCTTAAGCCATACCTCAAAGCCAAGAATGCCATGCTTGGCGGGGGCTTGCCCTGTCCATAGCGAGGTTAGGGCTGCATCGGTGGTGCTGGGCGTAATGGAGGTAATGGGAGCGAGTGTTCCTTTGAGGACGAGGTCACGCCAAATGGGGGCAATTCCCTCCCCCCAGCGACAAAAATGGTTGTAGGACAGCGCATCCACTAAGACTAGCACCACGCGCTTAACTCCCTCCCCCACTGGAGATAGTAGTTCATCTCCCAAAGGGCCAATCCCAAGCGTGGGAACATCCAAAAGTTGACAGACGCTATCGGCCAAGTTGGCAATTGAGCCGCCGCCGTATTGAGGGGTAATTAGGTCGGGGCCAAGGTCAAGGTTAGGGAGAGGCGCGTATTGATGTATAGAGGGTGTTTTAGGGGAGAAATCTGGCATGAAATGCTCCTTATGGTATTATTAATTGAGTTTTCTTTAGTTTTAGTAAATACACTAGTGGAGGTTAACTTTGTTTAAGCGTTTCCTTTCCGGTTATCAGAAACGGCAGCTAAAAGAATATCTTACCGCTTATTTGATGATTGCGCCGGCTACGATATTGATTTTTACTTTTGGCATTTTTCCTGTTGGTTTTGCGCTTTATGTAAGTTTGCATAAGTGGCGCATAAAACAAGGGGAGTTTAGAGGCCTAATTAATTATACAAAAGCTATTGATAATTTAGCATATATATTATTGTTCGCTTTGGCCTTAGGCGCTCTTTATGGAGTGTATGCCTTAATAAAGCGCGTTTATGAGCGTATTCGCCAGGGTGAAGCGGGACAAAAATCCTGGCTGTTTGCCATTCCTGGGGCAGTGTACGCGGCTACTGTTTTGGCTTTTGTGCGCTGGACGGTTTTGTTGCTGCCAGAGGTTTTAGGCATTGCTAATAAAATTTGGGGCATTGAAAAGACAAGAGAACTTTTTATGCAATTATTGTCTGAGGCGTTCCACGCGCCCAGCGCACATAATGGATGGAAGTTGTTCTTGTATCTGGCATTGACTGCCGTGGTAATGACTATTATCCTTGCCCGCTATTCACAACTTAGGCAAAATTTGAACCAGGTTGCTGACTTTATGTTGATGTGGATTGCCGCTGTAATTAGCGTTGTGCTTGCCTGGTTCACATATAGCGAGATAGCGAAAGTATACCGCGCCGCGTTTGAATCTGGCACCGATCCTGGAATTTGGCCGCAGGTGATTACAATTGTATCAGGAATTATTCTGCTGGCAGCCGCTTGGCAAATATGGCAAGGCGCTTCTAAGCAGTCTAGCAGCTGGGGCTTTTGGGGACGTCTACTTGGCGCGTTTGGGTTATTGGTAAGCGCGTGGCTGTTAATTGGGGAATTGCCCATGATTCTCGCGTCTGGCGATAAAGATTTATGGGTAGGTTTGAAAGTAACGGTATTTTATTCTCTAGGTACTGTCCCGTTCCAACTGGTATTCGCGTTGGTTTTATCGGTTTTGCTGTTTCAGGAATTTTGGGGCTCTGAGTTCTTTCGCATTTTATACTTTTTGCCCTATGTGACACCTACAGTAGCTAGCGCGGCTGTTTTTAGACAATTATTTTCTAATCGGTATCAGGCTCCGCTAAATCAGCTTTTAATTGGACTGGGCTTTGACCCTCTTCAATGGATAAGAGAGCCTGAAGGTATTTTCACTATGCTGGGCGAAAAGATAGGGCTGGCTGTTCCAGCTTGGGCAGCAGGGCCTAGCTTGGCCTTGGTAGTGATTATGATCTATTCTATTTGGACTTATGTCGGTTACGACACAGTTATTTACCTAGCGGGATTAGGAAATATCTCTACTGAGTTGATTGACGCTGCCGAGATTGATGGCGCGGGGAAATGGGAAGTCTTCCGGTATATTACTTTTCCGTTGTTGTCACCTACTACCTACTTTTTGTCTCTGATGGCAATTATTGGCACATTTAAAGCTTTTGGGCATATTTGGGTAATGAGACAGCCAGAAGCTCTAGGTACAGTAGATACTTTTAGTGTTGTTATATTTACTGAGTTTTTTGAGAAATTGCGTTATGGATATGCCTCTGCTTTAGCGTTTGTGCTTTTCGCTATTATTTTAAGCTTAACGTATATTAATAACAAAGTTCAAGGATCACGGGTATTTTATGGCTAGTTCACAAACTTCTCAATTGGCCTTTTGGGGACGTTTTCGCAAATGGCTCAAAGTGGTGATGACGTATTCAGTCTTGATTTTTGGAGTATTCATTTCTATTACTCCTTTCGTGTGGATGATATTGACATCTCTGATGTCTTTGGGAGAAGCTCAGGGTATACGTTGGATTCCATCAACAGTACATTTTGAAAATTACACTGAAGCTTGGCAAAGAGCAGAGTTCTCGAATTTCTTTTTGAACAGTGTCAAGATTGCAGCTATCTCGTTGACAGGGCAGCTTAGTGTTAGTGTGTTGGCAGCGTATGCTTTTGCCCGCATTAAGTTCCCCGGGCGAAATTTGATCTTCGGTTTGATGTTGAGTACAATGATGATTCCAGCTATGGTGTTGATCATCCCGAACTTTTTGACGGTAACTTGGTTAGGGCGCATTGGACCTATTCGCTGGATTAACAATTGGCCGGCACTTACAATCCCGTTTATGGGCAGCGTATTTTCTGTTTTCTTGTTGCGCCAATTTTTCGCTCAAGTTCCCGATGAACTCTATGACGCGGCGAGAATAGATGGGGCTACGCATCTTCGCTTCTTATGGAAAATTGTTTTGCCTCTGGCCAAAGCTCCCATGATGGTCATTGTTGTCTTTTCGTTCATTGGTTCATGGAACGCTCTGGCTTGGCCGTTGTTGGTAACCAATAACGATGATTGGCGTCCTATTGCGGTCGGCCTGTATACATTCATCACCGAAGCCGGCCAAGAGTTAAACTTAATGATGGCCGGAGCATTTATCACCATCATTCCCATTTTAATTATTTATTTCTTTACCCAAAAACAATTTACAGAGAGTATTGCCCGAAGCGGCCTAAAAGGTTAATAATTTGGGCCCATGTATGAAAAATGTGCAAAACGACATGAATGTCGTACTACGAAACCGTAACGCGATATTTATATCGCCTTTTGTTGCACACATTCAACAGATGAGCCTAATTTTTAATCAAGGAGGTGATAAAAGGGAAGCATTTAAACGTAATTGTGGTACACTATGTGGCGTTGTTTTGTTTATCGCCTGCGAGCAAAAGTTTTCTTTTGTATCAAATGCGATGTAATTTTAGTAAATCTCACAAGGAGAGAAAAAACTATGTCTAAGAAACTTTCTATCATTATGCTGGTTGTCTTTGCTTTTTCCATGGTATTGACGGCTTGCAAACCTACTGCCGAACCCACTCCTGAAGCTGAAGTAGTCGAAGAAGCTGAAGTAGTTGAAGAGGCCGAAGTAGTTGAAGAGGCTGAAGAAGTTGAAGAGGTCGAAGAGGTCGAAGAAGTCGAAGAGGTTGAAGAAGTCGAAGAGGTTGAACCCGAAGTCGTGGGTGTCCCCCTTTCCGAGCTTGATGGCGTTGAAATTAAATTCTGGCACGTTTGGGGCGAGGAAAAAGAAGAAGCATTCCTGGCCGTTGTGGAAGAATTCAACAACACTAACGATCTCGGCATCACCGTAATAGCCGAGAACCAAGGCGGCTACAGTGACCTTGAAGACAACTTCAACGCTGCCATTCAATCCGGCGATGTGCCAGCTGTCTTAGTTGGTTATAACAACGCTCTCGCGAGTTGGTACGGCATTGATGCCATGGCTGACCTTGAACCTTATTTCAACGACCCTGTCGGCGGATTCACAGATGAAGAAAAAGCCGATTTTTATCAGAACTCTCTTGATGGTGGCGTGATCGCCAGTGGCGCTCGTGTGGGACTTCCCCTTAGCCAATCTATCAATGTTTTGTTCTACAACAAAACTTGGGCCGAAGAGCTAGGTTTTGCTGATGCTCCCCAGAACGCTGCTGAATTCAAAAAACAAGCTTGCGCGGCTGCCGCAGCCAATATGGCTGACGACGACCCCGACAATGATGGCACCGGCGGTTTAGTGATGTATGCTGGAGCTTCCAACGTCTTTTCTTGGCTATTTGCCTATGGTGACGATGGTTTAGCCGATGACGGCGCTACCTACGATTTCACCTCTGATGCAACTGTAGCAGTAGCCACCCTCTGGAAAGAAATGTGGGACGAGGGTTGTGCTTTCCCCACCGAAACTTACCCCAACCCCGAGTTCGCCACCCGCAAAGCTCTCTTCACCATGAGCTCAAGCGCAGGTGCGTACTACCAAGAGAAAGCCTTTGAAGCTGAAGGCGCAACCGATGATGAGTGGACTTTCATCCCCTTCGTTGGCCCAGAAGGCCAAAAAGCAGTTGATGCTTATGGACAATATTTGGGTATTGTTAACACTACCCCCGCGAAGAAAGCCGCAGCTTGGTATTTCTTGAAATATTTCACCAGCCCCGAGGCTCAAGCGCAATGGATTGAAGCCAGTGGTTACTTCTCCGTTCGGAAGAGTACGGCTGATCTGTTGACCGAGTACAAAGAAGCTAACCCAAGATGGACCACCGCTCTAGACTTGGTTCAATACGGACACGCCGAGCCCAATGATGCTTCTTGGAGTTCTGTCCGCCGCGCAGTAGGCGATGCCTTCTACGAGGTGCTACAAGGTGCTCTGGAAGATATTTCAACAATTCTTGAAAACTTGAACGCCACCGCTGCCGAACTTAAGGCCGAAGTTGAGTAAATAAACTCACGGGCTTATAGTATCGTCAAGCAGTGAAATAGACCTCCGTGGTTTCAAAACCACGGAGGTCTTTGTTTGCTCTTTATCTTTGCTAGGAATCCGTTTTTTACTCCCCTTCTGGCAGCGGGATGTACACTGCCGGATCGCCCCCGTATGCGTCATCGTAGACCAAAATGAACCCTCTCTCATGTTCTGGAACCTGCACACAAATAGCCCCGCTTATCGCATGGTCGTATGTCACCACCCCGTCCAATTTGTCTGGTACCACGCCGCAACGGGTCTCTTCGCTGTATGTGTTGTAGACTTCCCCTAGCTCTCCCACTACCACAAAATCTGATTCGTCAATCGATATCGGTTCTCCCCCATCCCGTTCCATATTCTTTACTTGCACCGTTATCAATAGCATTTGTTTCCCAGGCAGGGGTGGATCATTATATTGATTATGAGCCTCCACCAACGGCCAGCCATTTTCTTCAACTCCTATTACGGCTATTTGTAGCCCATTCCACGTTTGCTTGCCGCTCATAACGTCAGAAACCAGCCCCTCCTGCGTTGCCGTCTTTCTGATGACCGATTCGGTTGTTGTTGCTTCCGGTCTCACCGCCCCCAGCCCGCCATTCAAGATTGAGACAACGCCCACCACAATTATTGCTGAGCCAACGACAAGGAAAAATATGAATTTTTGTTTGTTCATTATCACCACACTGCCCTGGATTATTTTTCAATATAATTCACTACTTTAATACCAATTTTGCCATCACAGGCCGATGGTCTGACTCTCCATCCCACGGTCCAATCCACGCCTTTTCCACTTCCCATTGCTCAGAGCAGAAAATATAGTCCAAGCGCAATAACCACTTTGGGGATAAAAACCTCCCAAAACTTGGCCGGGAGCTTCCCGCTGAAGCAGCTCCAGGGAAAGTGTGTCCCAATCCCCAGCCGCCTTTCACCCACGCGTCTTGTAAATCGCTTTCCATTATCTCGTGGGCGGTGCTTTGTTCCGTCACGTTCAGGTCACCCAGCGCGATCAGCGGCTCCTCAAGACTCTTCACGAACTCAATCAAAACACCCAATTGCCGCTCTCGTTCCGCTATAGTGTACCCGAGCTTTGATGGTATGAGAGAGTACGGCGGGATGGCATGGTAATTGACTAATACTATTTTCGCTCCCTCCCACTCCACTTCCACAACCTGCGGATCTCCAACCCAATCTCCATTTATTTCTATCTCTATTGCCTGCATTGGGAAACGGCTAATCACTCCCATTCCCGACACGCCTGATTGTGGCAATAGTTCCTGATAGGGATAAATTTGCCCTAAATCTCGTTGAATTGCCAATGCTGTTTGTGGGTTTAGCTCTTGGATAGCCACAACATCTGCTTTGGATTCTCTAATTGCCTTAACTATTCCTTCTGTGTTCATATTGTAGCCAAGAACATTGCTTGTCATCACCGTCATTTGAGACTCAGAACTATGTTTAGAAGAAATTGGCGGCATTAGCAAATGCCCAAAAAGAAAACCCGCCAACACAAGCGATACCACAAACCCAATTATTAAATCACGTCTGCGTGTAATTAATGCCAAAATAAATGCCACTGGCAGCAACAAGAAAAGATATTCAGAAAACGAGCTTAACAAAAATAACCACCACCAACGGTCTCCAAATATCAAAAATAATGCGGCCCAGCCAAATAAAACTGTGAAGTAATAGTGAGTTAAGGCAATCAACATCTTTAGAAACCACGTTGGTTCTGTTCGTTTTAGAGATTGATCCATGCGGTTTTCTAGAACCTCCATTTACCTATCATTAACTTCGTACTTTTTACCGCGCGAGAAACCATAATTTGCCAAATTCAATTAGAAACCTGTGTTAGCATCTCCAAAACGCTGAAGCAATTCGTGAATTGCGTTTGTGCCAAATTCAACCGCCCCCACAGGGATGCGCTCATCGGCGGCGTGGATTACGCTGGTAAAGTTAAAATCCTTGGGCAATTGCATAGGCAAAAAACCGTAAGTTTGAATACCAAGCCGTGAGAAGAAACGCGCGTCAGTTACACCGCTCAACAAAAATGGAATGGGGACACCTTCGGGATCAGCTTTTTTCAAAATGTCGGCCAAAGTGCCAAAAAGAGCCATATCTGGTTCGGCGGGGCCGGGATCATAACTCTCAACCTCAATCTCCACATCATCCCCTACAATTTGGCGCAACTCCGAAATCATGTCATCGGGCGTGTAGCCGGGCAGCAATCGCCCATCTAGGTGAACAGCCACTTCGCCAGGGATCACATTGACTTTGTCGCTGGCCTTCAAAATTGTGGCGCTAACTGTATTATGCAGCAAGGGATTAAATGTGTAACCTCTCTCACCGAGCAAATCAAGAATCGTATTCGTTAATAAAGGGTTCATTAATTGCTTAAGCACAAAGCCGGTCACACCGCTAAGTTCAGCGGATACAGCCTCTAGCATCAAGCGGGTGGTCGGCGTGATATGAACCGGCAAACGGCGCTTATCTAGTTGAGTAAGCAACCGCGCTAATTTTGCCATTGCCCCCCCGCGCACTGGCATAGAGCCATGCCCCCCAGGGCCGCGTACAACGGCCTTCATCCAGCAAGATTGCTTCTCAGAAATCATAATAGGGTAAAATTTTTGCCCGCCAAGATACAGCGTAAATCCCCCAAACTCGCCAATGGCATAACTTACCCCCTTAAACAAATCTTTATGCTCCTCTACCAGGAACTTAGCCCCAAAATTCCCTCCCGCTTCCTCATCGCCAACAACGGTCAAAATGACATCGCCTGGCAACTTAGTTCCTTCTGCCTTCGCGCGCAGCACAGCGGCCACCATCATAGCAATTCCCCCCTTCATATCTAACGCGCCGCGTCCCCATAGAAAATCATCCGCTATTTTCCCCTCAAACGGAGGATGCTGCCAAGTTTGGTTTTTCGTTGTCACTACATCCACATGCCCATAAAGCAAAAACGGGGATGCGTTACCTTGGCCGGGTAAGCGAGCTATCAGATTCGTGCGCTCCGGTGTTTTTCCGAGGATTGTAGTCTCGATACCGGCCTCAGTTAACAGCGTATTGAGATAAGAAATGCACTCCGTTTCGTCTCCTGGGGGATTGGTGGTGTCAAATTGAATGAGGCGTTGCAACAACTTGGCGGGGCGCTGGGATATAGATGATATATTATTCTGCGGCTTCATCAACACACTCCTAAACAAAACTAATAAAACAGAGGGTTTTTACCATTATAGCAGTATAATAGAGAGGAAACAGGGAAAATAGAGAGCAAAAAAAGGCGAAAACCAATGTTGACAAATCACAATAACCTCTTTACACTTAACACATGTTAGCAAGAGTTTATTCCTGCGCCGTCCTCGGATTAGAGGGCGTATTAATAGAAGTAGAAGTGGATTACGGCAGCGGATTGCCCGGCATCACCGTTGTGGGGCTGCCAGATACCGCCGTCCAAGAGAGCCGTGAGCGCGTTCGGGCAGCAATCAAAAACGCCGGATTGAGCTTTCCGAACCGAAAACGCCTCATTGTCAACTTAGCCCCAGCGGATATTCGCAAAGAAGGGCCCGCCTACGACCTGCCAATAGCCATTGGCATCTTAATTACCACCGGACAAATCCCCGCCCAAGCCGTAGACAACACGCTAATTGTCGGCGAACTTTCTCTGGATGGAAGCGTGCGCCACATCCCCGGCCTGCTCCCTATGGCGGCTCTGGCCCGCGAAGAGGGCTTCAAAAGCATCTGCGTTCCAGAATGTGATGCCAAAGAAGCGGCCCTCATCCCTAATTTAGATACACTTGCCATCAAAAATTTGGCACAACTTTACGCTCACTTAACCGGGCGCGTGAACATTCCCCCTCACGAAAGCACCACGCAAGATGAACTGCCCTACCTCCCCCCACAGACAGATTTTCAAGAGGTCAAAGGTCAGGAACACGTCAAAAGAGCCTTGGAAGTCGCCGCGGCGGGGAATCACAATGTATTGATGATTGGCCCGCCCGGGGCGGGGAAAACGCTGCTAGCCCGCGCTCTGCCAGGCATCATGCCGCGCATGACCATTGACGAATCGTTAAGCGTGACCAGAATTTACTCTATTGTTGATCAACTTCCCTCGGATACGCCGCTCATCCAGCGCCGTCCATTCCGATCGCCGCATCACACAATTTCTCATGCGGGATTGGTCGGGGGAGGAACCTGGCCGCAACCGGGGGAGATATCGCTGGCTCATCGCGGGGTGCTATTCTTAGACGAATTTCCCGAATTTGGACGGCGGGTGCTGGAGGTTTTGCGTCAGCCGCTAGAAGACAGGCGTGTGACTATCAGCCGGGCGCAAGGCTCTCTGACTTTCCCCGCTAATTTTATGCTAGTTGCCGCCATGAACCCCTGTCCCTGCGGATATTACGGCGACCCTGTAAGGGAGTGTTCTTGCTCCTCGTCTTCTATTACCCGCTATCAGAAGCAAATTTCTGGCCCTTTGCTAGACCGCATTGATATTCATGTTGATGTTCCCCGCGTAGATTATGAGAAGCTCAGTTCTAACCGTTTAGGCGAGCCTTCGGCCAATGTACAGGCCAGGGTGGAGGCAGCGCGGAGTATGCAGCGCGAGCGTTTCAAAGGGACAGATTTAACGACCAATGCCGATATGCACCCTAAAGATATTAGGTTGCACTGTCAACTAGACGCGGATGGGAAATCACTCCTCAAGTCGGCTATGAAACAGCTTCACCTTTCGGCTCGGTCTTACCATCGGGTTCTAAAGTTGTCTCGCACTATCACCGATTTAGCGGGAGAAGAGGAAATTACATCTTTGCATCTGGCCGAAGCCCTCCAATATCAGCCTCGGGAAGACAACTGGATTTAAGGGGTTGCTGATAGAAAGAAGTTGGTTTTAATCTAGTTACACGACACTTATACTGAAAGACTTTTTTTCGGACACGGAGAACGCGGATTTTTCTGTGAAAAAATGGGATGGTTCATTTTGAGCTAGAAATTAGTGGTCACTTTTTTCTTGTTGACCACATGTCATTGCGAACCCCCGCTTTTGGGGGGTGTGGCAATCTCCCCGACCATAGTGTACTTGTGCTAACCGGGAGACTGCCACGTCGCAAAATACGCTCCTCGCAGTGACATATTGATTTGGAAAGTGTCTGTTTATTCGTGAACCATCCCGAAAAAACAAAAAAGAATCCGTGAAAATCTGTGTCAATCCGTGTCCAAATTAAAACTGTCGGGTAGCTAGTAAATTATTTCAGTTTGGTAAACCAAAATTATGATCACAAAAAAGAACAAAGTTTTTATCCTAGATATTAATTGGATTGCTGGGCAGTCTCTGGGCACTTCCCGTGGTACAGATTTTAATTTCCCATCTCTTCATTTTGACCCCAATTTGACCCTGCAAAATTTTGTTGGGAAGGTCACTACTACCGTTATTGAAGATGGCGTGGTGCTGCGGGGAACGTTAACCGCCAAGACAGAGTTGAGGTGTACTCGTTGTTTGGAGGTATTTTCTCGGCCGGTAGAAATCTCTTTTGATGAAGTGTATTCTCTTTCGCGTACAAAGGAAGAAGTGGGCATTGAAGAACGTCCTTTCCCGCCAGATGGGCGTATTGACCTAGAGCCTATTTTTCGAGAGTATGCCCTGCTAGATATTCCCATTAAACATGTTTGCTCTAAGGATTGCAAAGGCCTTTGCCCAATTTGTGGCGCGAATCGCAACAAAGAGGATTGCGATCATAGTCAAGAGAGAATTGATCCTCGGATGGCAAAGTTGAAGCAACTTTTAGACAAGGATTGAGAGTCCACGCAGCCGTTGTGAGCGTTTATTAATTGTTGACGTGGTTTAGGGGGCATGATAGAATTCTTTCCGCTTTGGCCCCATCGTCTAGTGGCCTAGGACGTAGCCCTCTCAAGGCTAAAACCGGGGTTCGACTCCCCGTGGGGTCATAAACAAAAAGCGTGTTATCTACTGTGGATAGCACGCTTTTTTGGTTTTTTGGAGGGAGCGGGTCTCGCCGAAAACAGTGCCCTCAAGAGGATGCTGCGCGATAGAAATAATCCGCTCACTCGCGGTGCATTCCCCTGCTACCTCTGCCCATATTTGTTCCGAGCGTAATCTTGCATAATTTCTATATCCTCTTGGGAGATTAAATTAGGTACACCAATGCTTTTTGCCATAATAAAAATTTGAGCTGTTTTTTCCACAACATGGCAAACAGTTAGTGCCGTTGGCATATTTTTGCCAACTACTATTGTTCCATGATTTGGCAAAAGAACGCCATTTCGAGACCCCAAACCTTTGACTACATTACGAGCTAATTCAACGGTTCCGGGCAACGCGTATTCAGAGCAAATCATCTTATCGCCCACTATTTGCACAAAATCTTCACTAATGCCGGGCAATTCCATCCCATTGACACCTAAAACGGCAGAATAAAGGGGGTGAGTATGAATAACAGCGCTCACGTCTGGCCTGGCATTGTAAATAGAAACGTGCATAACCTTTTCGACAGAAGGCACTCTAAAACCATCCACAATATTAAGCGAGCTGTCCATCACGACAATATCTTCTATTTGCATCTCGCGGTAATCCATGCCGCTGGGCGTAATGTAAACCAAGCCTGTCTCAGGATCGCGGACGCTGAAATTTCCCCAAGTTCCTACCGTTAACCCCTCCTCTAACATTCCCAAACCAGTCTCTACACTCAGTCGTTTAAGTGTGTTCTTTATTTCGTTTGTCATTTTTACTCCTCAGTTCCTAAAAATTAGTCTACTCTATTTCGTCTGTATCCTCTAACAATTCTGCCCTTACCTTACTTCAAAAACAAACTCACCGGACAATGGTCTGAACCTAGCGCATCCGTGTGAATAACCACATCTTGCACGCGGGGAATGAGCGCATCCGAAATCAAAAAATAATCCAATCGCCAGCCGATGTTCCGCTCGCGGGCGTGATGGCGATACGTCCACCACGAATACTCCTCTTTTTCGGGATAAAGATGGCGATAAATCTCACAAAAACCATGCTCCAAATATTTATCTATCCAGGCCCGTTCCTCTGGCAAAAACCCAGAATTGGTTTCATTTTGCTTGGGATTTTTGAGGTCAATCTCGTTATGAGCGGTGTTAAAATCACCGCAGATGATGACCCGTTCCCCAGCGGCGTGGAGTTGGTCGCAAAGCTCTAGCAGATGAGCGTAAAAGTCAAGCTTATAAGCCAATCTCTCTTGCCCGCGCTGCCCGTTGGGAAAATAGATGTTGAAAAGTCGAAAATCTGGGTATTGCGTTTGGATGACCCGCCCCTCGACGTCAAATCGCTCCACGCCAAACCCCTTTTTAATAGCAATCGGTTTGGGGATGGAGAAAGTCGCCACCCCACTGTACCCCGCGCGTTGAGCTGGATTCCAAAAGTGGTGCAATTCTTCCAGCCGTTGACGCTGCTTCTTGGGCAATTGCTCTGGTGTGGCACGCACCTCTTGCAAACAAAGCACATCTGGGGCTTCATCCCACCACCATTTATCCGCCTTTTTGCGGAATATCGCCCGTATTCCATTAACATTCCAGGTTGTAATCTGCATAAAAAAATCCTTTACTTAAGTTGTTTTTGGTATTGTACCAGCCTCTTTATAAATTTAGAGGAGCAGGAACAAAACGTGTTATACTCTTTCTAATTTAGCGGTGATTTTTCTAACAACATCTACACGTCAAGGAGACAACATGAGAATATTATCTTCTATTCGCGAACGAATTAACTTAGTAATTGGAACTGGGATTGCAGCTATTGTTCTTTTGGGATGCGGATTAGTATCTATCTTGGTGCTTGCCCCCAAACAGAAACTAGAAGCGTATCAGATTGAGCGTATGCCCATTATGGATGCTAGCGCCATAACAAACGCTCCCATTGGGGAAAGCGTTTTGGTCACTGGGTATCTGGCGGGGGAGCCGCTCCCAGATGCCGGGGATTTTATAGCCTACGAGTTAGAAGAATGGATAGTCACTCCTGCCGACACCTCAACCCCAGACGCGGAACCCGATGGCGATTGGGAGACAATCCAACACACGATACCTAATTTGGGCTTGATCGTTGGCGAAAAGCCAATCGAACTCCTTAGCGCGGCGGGAGCAAAATTAAGCGGTCCCATGCACGAGAAATTGATCGCATCTAATGATTACGCCGCCGCCGAATATAACGGAAAAATGCTCTCCGATGGCTCATTGCGCTATAGCGGTTTTTACGCCGGGGATTTGGTCACCGTTTTAGGGAAAAAAGCCTCCACCGGGGGCGTTATCCCAGACGAATATTACGCCGGCGATCGTGTAGCATTTGTAGAGAGCAAACACAGCGCCGCCAAGGGCGCCCTAATTGGGGGAATATGTATGATAGGGCTAGCTCCCATGGTGCTGCTGGGCGGCGTGCTGGCGGCAGTGTTCAAGAAACGGTAATTGCGCACTTCAATGTTCGACAACTTCCCTAAAACACGCCCTCCACTGCCAAAAGAGATCAAAGACATCTATGTCGCGCATTACAAATCAAACCGAGAGGGTCAAACAACCGCTACGTCGTTAGCACAAAGAATGGAGTCGTGGCTGCACAGGCAGGTAGCTAATGATGTTCTAAAACCCCAAGATTCAGAAAAGTTAACCTTAGAATTAGGCGCGGGCACCCTTAATCAGCTGCAATACGAACCCTCTGTTCACTTGTATGACATAGTAGAGCCTTTCACTGATCTCTACATAAATTCACCTGCTCTTGCGAGGATCAGAAATGCCTATTCAGATATTTCTGAAGTCCCAAAAAGTAATCGCTACGACCGAATTACTTCAGCGGCCACGCTTGAGCATATCTGTAATTTGCCAGATGTCATAGCTAAGAGTGGACTCTTGCTGGCAGAAAATGGGGTGTTACGTGCAAGCGTGCCAAGCGAAGGCTCATGGCTTTGGACTCTAGGTTGGAAACTTACCACTGGGTTGGAGTTCAGGCTAAGACATGGACTCGATTATGGGTTATTAATGAAATATGAACACGTAAACACAGCAAGAGAAATTGAGGAAGTATTGGAGTACTTTTTCAATAACGTTAAGTGCAAGGTATTCGGGCTATCTAAATCAATTTCTCTTTATCGCTATTATGAATGCCGTAACCCAAAAATTGATAGATGCCATGAATTCTTAGGGAAATCAAACTCCTAACAATGATTTCAACACCGCCGCGAAACGTGCTTATTTTTTCTGGACTTTTGTTCATTCGGGCGAGTAAGACCGAGACCGTTATTCACATAAAAAGGTGCGCCACGCTTCTAAAACGCGGCGTGCTTTTTTCGCTCTATCTCTAAACCACGCCCCTTTTCTCTCAACTTTTCGGTATACTTAAAATATGCCTCTAACACCTAAAAACGGATTTAGCGAAGTGAAGCACACCGCCGACCTGGAACTTAAGGCCTGGGGCCAAGATTTACCCTCTCTTTTTGAGCAGGCCGCCCAAGGGATGTACCATCTCATGGGAATGGCATTCGCCAAGGAACAGCCAGAACCAATCCCCCTGACATTCCACATTGCGGGCATAGATTATGAAGACTTATTGGTCACCTTCCTCGCCGAGCTGCTTTACCTCCTAGACGAAAAACAATTGGCTTTCACATCCCTGAACTTAGAAATAAGTGAAAACGCCCTAAAATGCCAAGGGAGCGGCAGTCTTATCGTCTCGCGGGAACGTGGAATAAAGGCCGCCACTTATCATAATATAAAAATCCTAAAAACAAAAAACGGCCTTGAGGTGAATATAGTTTTTGATATTTAGCTTGCGTGGCGCAATGCGATTCTACGGGGTTTAACATTTAAAGAAGGTATCATCTCAATATTTTGGGATGAGGCTAAGACCTCCGAGGTTTTTGTAGTGCAAACCTCGGAGGTCTTGTCCCTGTTTATTGAGAAAATACTAAAGGAGGCTCAAAATGGTTGCATTAAGTGATTTAAAACAAATTAGCGCGTACGAATGGGAAATTCCCCAAAGCTACCGAAGCGATATGAGAGTTCCGGTGCGCGTTTTGGCCTCTCAACAACTTCTTCGGGCAGTCACTCGCGATAAATCGCTAGACCAAGCCATAAACGCCGCCTCGCTTCCGGGATTGGCGGGCAAAGTGGTAGTAATGCCAGACATGCACCAAGGATACGGGTTTCCCATTGGCGGAGTGGCCGCCACCCGCTACCCAGAAGGCGTTATTTCTCCCGGCGGCATCGGTTACGACATCAATTGCGGCGTGCGTTTACTGGCTTCTAAAATTTCGTACCAAGCCGCGAAACCGCACCTTAACGCTCTGGCGTCTGCCCTCAGCCAACACTGCCCCAGCGGCGTGGGACGCGGGAGTAATATAAATTTAAGCACCGCCGAACTAGAAAAAGTTTGCGCAAACGGCTCGGCGTGGGCACTGAAAAAAGGCTACGCCACCAAAGCCGATGTGCGCCGCACAGAAGATAGCGGAAAATTGCCGGACGCTAATCCAGACAAACTGAGCCAACGCGCCAAAAAACGCGGCCAAAGCCAGGTAGGCTCTTTGGGAGCGGGCAACCACTTTATAGAGGTGGATGTCGTAGCCGAAATCTTTGACCAAAAAGCCGCGCAGGTGATGGGGCTAAAAAAAGGGCATCTCGCTTTGCAAATTCACTGCGGCTCGCGCGGGTTAGGGCATCAGGTGTGCTCAGACTACGTGCGCATCCTCCAGGGCGCGGTGCGGCGTTATGGAATTGTACTCCCCGACCGAGAGCTGGTCTGCGCCCCCATGGATTCCCCTGAAGGGCGGGATTACCTAGCCGCCATGCGCTGTGCCGCCAATTACGCCTTCGCCAATCGCCAAACGCTAACGCATTTCGCCCGCCAAGCGTTTGAACAAGCCCTGGCCGGCAAAGTCGAAAACTGGCATCTGCACCAAGTTTACGATGTCGCCCATAACATAGGCAAAATTGAGACGCACAACGTAAATGGCGTGCCCACAAAAGTATGCGTCCACCGCAAGGGAGCCACGCGAGCCTTTGGCCCCGGCGCCGAAGACCTGCCAGAGGAATACCGCGCTATGGGACAGCCAGTTCTAGTTCCCGGCAGCATGGGAACCGCGTCTTGGGTCTTGCGAGGAACAGAAAAAAGCATGGAATTTTCGTGGGGGTCTAGCTGCCACGGCGCGGGGCGAACAATGAGCCGAAGCCAAGCCAAGAAAAAAATCCGAGGCGAAGACCTGCGCGAAAAACTTGAGCGGGGCGGCATCCAAATTCGGTCGCGGTCTATGGCCGGGCTGGCAGAAGAAGCCCCCTCGGCGTACAAAGACGTCAACGCCGTTGTAGATACCGTTGTCAATATTGGCATAGCCGAAAAAGTAGCCCTTCTCAAACCGCTGGTCGTTATCAAAGGGTAACGTCATTCGCTGGAACCTTTTGGCACGTTTCACCGTCCAATACTCAATGAAAATTTACTATGCCCAATACCCCAAAAGGAGAAAAACCATGCGAAAAAAATATTTACTTCTTAGTTTTTTGATAATGCTCAGCGCGTGGATGGCAGCAGCCTGCGGCGCGGACACATCCCAAGCGTTGCCGCCGGCAACAAACGTCCCATCCACTGAAAACGTAAACACCGAACCCGAAACAATTGCCACTCCTCAAGCGGCGAAAAATTCCCCGCCCACACCATCTCCCAAAAAACAAGAAATAGACCCCAACAGCAGCCAAAAAGAGGACGCGCACGACACGAACACCGACAACCCTTTCGCGCCCTCCTTTGAAGAAAAAAGCTGGCCCCACGGTCAGGTTTATTTAGACGCCAGCGAAGTAACGCTCACCAAAGGGGGAGAAGTCATGCTAAGGTTAATAGGGAGCTTGCCTACGCCCTGCCATAAATTACGAGCACTCATCGCCGAACCAGACGCCGAGAACAAAATTATTGTCAACATCTACTCGGTATCGGATCCGAGTGGTATGTGCGTCCAAGTTCTAGCTCCCTTTGATGAAGACGTTCCCCTGGGCGCGTTTGAGGCGGGAGAGTACACCGTGTGGGTAAACGGCGAGCAGGTGGGGGTATTCCAGTCCCCGTAGGTGCGAATTGCGAGGTGCGAGGTGCGAATGAGACACACAGAGGAAAAACTTTTGGCTCACGTATAAAACTTGTGCGCACAGGGCGAGATAAATCTCGCATTACACTTCGCAGCGCAACATTTATGTCGCGCCTCATCGGGCCGCTCCCGCGCGTGGGAGCACTCAAAGGTTGTTGGAAAGTTCTGCCCCCACCCTGCCTCCCCCAAATGCGACAAAAAACGGTCGAATTTAGGGGAGGAGAGCGACTTCCCCCCAAATTCCTGCCTTTGGCATTTG
>Ga0164318_10001791_pt1 | contig 19462 bp, 17 predicted proteins | sample GuaBasSedimGuay9_FD_113734 | JGI IMG/M metagenome (GOLD analysis project Ga0164318, IMG submission 113734) | Subseafloor sediment microbial communities from Guaymas Basin, Gulf of California, Mexico - Guay9, Core 4571-4, 0-3 cm | ecosystem: Environmental > Aquatic > Marine > Hydrothermal vents... | reverse complement strand
TTCTTCCCACATTTTGATTAAATATTACATCACCCGAAAAAAGCGCCTTGTTTGATGGCCAGTATAAAACTATCGATCCCGGTGAATGACCGGGGACAACTAAAATCTCGAAAGTTTCATTACCCAGGGTAATGGTTCCTTCCCTTAAGATCATATCTATATTGACGTTTGGCAGATCAAGACCGAACCAGCCGTACATCATTCCCCCCGCTTCATCCAGAAATTCTATTTCCCTGTCGTTCAATCCTATCTTTACATGCGGGTTATTATTAAATAATCCGGATCCTTCAAAGTGATCGGGGTGAGAATGGGTATTTATAATGTATTTTATCTCCTTAGTATTTATTCCATCTGTTCCCATGCTTTTAAGAAGATCGGGAAGATATTTTTTAAGACCTGGATCTATCAGTGCCCGGACACTGCCACCTATGTAATAGCTGTTACAGTTGTTGTCAAAAGGGTTTGTCCATTCATACACATAAATGTCATCAATTAGTCTCATCGGTTTACCTTACTGTCTTTTATAGAAAATAACACACTGTACTACTCCCCAGCATCCGGCAATCAGAATAAAAACTGCCCTACGAAGAAGCTCCTGTCTCATGATATCTGATTTCTGCCCCCTGTTTCCTGAGTACTTACATCATTTCTTTCTTTTCCTAACAGTCTTCAGCCTTCAGTCTATCCACCTGAGTAGTTACGATTTGGGAAGATAAAAAAGGGGATTCTTCGGCTTGTTGTTCCGTCGAATTTCAAAATGGAGGCAACTTTTTCCGTTTTTTTTATTCTTTCCCAGTAAGGCAATCTTTTCACCCTTTTTAACCCTATCTCCAACGCTTACGCACCTGTTTTTCAGAAAGGTATAAACTGTGGAGTAATTGTTTTTGTGCTTAATAATGATCGTTTCACCATAATATTTAAGATATGATGAGTGAATTATTCTTCCGCTTGCTGAAGCTAAAACGGGTGTTCCTTCTTTTGCTTTTATGTCGATCCCGTTATATCTCATACCGTTTGGCTGAATACCAAATTTCGACAATAAGGTGCCCTTTATGGGCCAGATAAAGCGATTCCTTTCAAACCTGACAGTTTCTTTTTTACTTTTTTCTTTCACCCCTTTTTCTTTTTTAATTACTGTTTTCCTCGGGGGTTTATTACTTGTTGGTGAAGGTGTTGGTTGACGAATTGCAGGTTTAATTTCAAGAACTTCAGTAGCATTTGGAATAAAGATGATACTTCCCGTCTTTATGAGAGTGGGGTCTGTTATGTTATTTATTTCCGCCAATTCCTGGACATCTGTATTGTATGTCTGCGCAATCCTCCAGAGTGTTACATTTTCTTTGACTTTGTGATAAACACCTCTGGCCCGCGTAGATTCTCTAAAATATGCCGAACAGGCTGCGAGTAACAACATTATTACACAAATTAATATTGAAATTGTCTTTTTACAAAACATCTCAGTCACATCATTTTTAGAAAAACCATTTGATCAATATGAAACCGCCGATCAAAAGGATCGTAAAAACACACACAAGGAGATTGAAATACCTGTCTATAAACGATCTTATTCCTGCGCCATATTTGTATATCAGCAAGCCCACCAGGAAAAATCTTGCAGACCTGCTCACAATGGAGGCTATCAGGAAAACAGGAAAATTTATCTTAAATGCACCTGCCGAAATGGTAAAAACCTTGTATGGCACGGGGGTAAATCCTGCGATTCCCACTGCCCAGGCATTATAGTGATTATAAAGTTTGCTGACAATATCGTATTTATCCGTCAATCCATAGAAATCGATGATATGAAAGCCGATAATATCCATGAACTGATAGCCGATTATATATCCTGCTATGCCGCCTATTACAGAACCTGCCGAACATATTAAGGCATATCTGAATGATTTAGCAGGTATTGATATGGCAAGCGCAATGAGGAGAACATCGGGGGGCACCGGGAAAAAACTCGATTCGGCGAAAGCAAGAATAAAAAGCGCCCATGACCCATAAGGTGTTTCAGCCCAGTGCAGAATCCAGTCATACAATTTCCTAAGCATTCACTAAATTAGCCTTTCCACCCATGGTTTCCTATGAGATTAACGAATCGGCATCCCCCAAGATCTGTTATTTCCGTATCCTCAAGGTTTTCAGACAAACGGATAATCTTCATCAGCGTTTGTGAATAGCGGTCGCCCACAGGAACGACAAGTGTGCCCCCTATTGCCAGTTGTTCCAGTAAAATTCTGGGGACTTCAGGGGCGCCGGCAGTTACAATTATTGCATCAAATGGAGATTCTTCCCTCCATCCGTATGTCCCGTCCCCCACCCTGATTAAGACGTTATAATAATTGAGAGATTCTAATATTTTTCTCGCTCTGTCGGCAAGAGAAGCTATTCTCTCTATGGAAAAAACCCTGTCGGCAAGCTCTGCCAGTATAGCCGCCTGGTATCCTGAGCCTGTTCCTATCTCCAGAATCTTCTCAGTTCCCTTTAATTCCAAAGCCTCTGTCATCAGGGCTACAATGTATGGCTGGGATATTGTTTGTCTATCACCGATGGGAAGCGGACTGTCCGCATATGCCTGATCCTGCAATCCCTCATCTACGAAGATATGTCTGGGAATTTTTTCCATGGCTTTCAGAACCCTCTCGTCACTGATGCCTCTTGAACGAAGTTGAGAGTTCACCATCTTTATTCTCATTTTATTATATCTGACCATTCCCAACTGTTAATACACTCTTTTTTGGTGGAATCCTGTATATTTCCTCAACCATTTTGTGTGTGCGTAATCCCATGGCTTCTCTCGTTACTATGAAGTAATAGTATCGAAGTCTGGCATATTCTCTGTTCTTGTTATATTTTAATATTTCGCTGTTGACTTCATCTAACAATTTTTCTGTTAAACCACCCGGGCCGTTATCGATCTTCGTCCCGGCCTCATAATTATTCTCTTCAATGGAATGTTTAATTGATTTTAATCTATGTTTCATACCATTTTCGATTTCACTCAGTTTCTGGAGAGCAACCTGGACACTTTCCCCTGCACGGGCCAGGACCGACGCTCTTTCCCTGAATAAATCTTCTTGCGTTTGCTCAAACCCTTTCTTGATCATGACAGGCACCTTCGGACTTTAATGGATTTAGTAACTATCATTTAAACGTTCAGTTTTCAATAGAAAAGCTTTCTGACAAAGGTGTAATAAAGGTTGACTTTACAAGAAATCCGTATTTTATTAAAGAAAATAGGGATTACTCAGGAGACAGGAGACAGGAGCCAAGGCCATCGGTCAATGAACCTGAAACTCGAAACTCGAAACTTTAACCCGAGGTACCATAAAATGAGCGCTGAACAACATTTGTTAAAAGCCATTCAAGTTTCTATAAAAGCAGGGAACGCCATTCTTGATGTGTACCATTCAAATTTCAGTGTGGAACATAAGGCGGACAGCTCTCCTATAACGCTTGCTGATAAACGTTCCCATGAAATAATCATAAAAGAACTCAGACAATTCCAGATCCCGATCCTCAGCGAGGAGGGGGGCGACATTCCCTATGAAGAAAGAAAATCATGGAATAAGCTGTGGATTATCGATCCTCTTGACGGGACCAGGGAATTTATCAAACGAAATGGTGAATTCACTGTTAACATCGCATTGGTCGTCGATGGAAAACCTTACCTTGGTGTTATTTATATTCCTGATAAAGAGATTTTGTACTATGCTGTCAAAGGCACGGGAGCGTACAGGCTGGAAAATAGCCGAATAATCGAACTACTGCGCAAAGAATCAGGAGAAGATGAAGAGCCGGGTTTGTTAAATAATATTTCTAACGACTCCATCAGATTACCAGTCAATCAATCAATTGGCTCTACCTTTACCATTGTAGGGAGTCGTTCCCATTCTTCCCCTGAACTTGAAAGATTTATCGAGAAAAAGCGCAGTGAATACGGAAAAGTCGAATTCATTTCTGCAGGCAGTTCTCTAAAGTTCTGCATGGTTGCTGAAGGCAGGGCGGATATTTACCCACGGTTTGGCAGAACCATGGAATGGGATACAGCATCCGGTCAGGCTATTGCGGAAACCGTTGGAGCTCAGGTCCTTAATATGAATACGCACGTTCCATTAATCTACAATAAAGAAAATTTACAAAATCCATGGTTTATAGTTACAAAACCAGGATACAGGAGGAAGTCATGGAGATAAAAATAAATAGCGCCACATTAGCTTTAGTTCAGGGAGATATTACTAAAGAAGAAACAGATGCCATTGTAAATGCCGCTAACCCCGGGCTAAGAGGCGGTGGAGGTGTGGATGGGGCTATTCACAGGGCCGGCGGGCCCTCCATTATGGAAGAGTGCCGAAAAATCGGTTACTGTCCCACAGGTCAGGCAGTGATTACAGCGGGTGGAAATCTCAAAGCGAAATATGTCATACATACAGTAGGACCAGTATATAAAGATGGGACCAAAGGAGAAGCGGATCTGTTGAAAAGCGCCTACCTGGAGAGCCTCAAACAGGCTGCAAAAAAGGAATTAAAAAGTATTTCATTCCCCGCCATAAGCGCGGGAATTTATGGATATCCATTGAATGAAGCCGCGCATATCGCCCTCAAAACAGCCATCGATTACCTGAGAGAGAACAAGGGCATTGAACTCGTTCGATTTGTTCTGTTTGGCAGAAAAATATATGATGTATTTTCGGAAGAACTGAAAAAGATAATATAATTCCCTACCCTTTTACCACAATAACGGGTGTCTTTGATTTTCTCAAACACGTTGTACCCCCCTCCTTAATGCAGTTTGTCTTAAAAATACATATTTTGATCATCGCAGGTCAAACACCTTGTCCCGTTGAACTTTCGAGACTATTTGACTTTTCCCCCTTTCATGGTTAAATAGTACATAAAGTTTGATCAGAGAAGATTAAATGCGTTTATCTTTTGAACAGGGGCCTATTCGCCCCCCCAGTGAAGCGAAGAGTTTATTAATACGTGCCACAAGAAACTGTCCCTGGAATAAGTGTGCTTTCTGTCATACGTACAAGGATACCAGGTTTCAAATAAGATCGGTTCAGGATGTTAAGGAAGACATACAAAAGGCGAAAGATACAGCACAACAGGTAAGAGAAATATCATGGAAACTCGGGCAGGGAGGAAGAGTTAACGAGTATGTGGTAAATTATATTTATCAAAATGACGGTTTTTATAATGACTGTTTCAAGAGTATAGCAGCTTGGCTTTATTTCGGTGGCAAATCCGTTTTTCTCCAGGATGCTGATACTATTATCATGAAAACCGGTGATCTGGTCGAGATCATTTCCTTTATTAAAAAACAATTTCCTGAAGTTTACAGGATTACCTCGTACTGCCGGTCAAAGACTGCATCTCACAAGTCCGTGGAAGAATTCAGAGAGCTCCGCGATGCCGGCCTTTCAAGGATTCATGTAGGTATGGAAAGTGGTTATGATCCTGTTTTAAAGTTCATTAAAAAGGGAGTCACCGCTGCAGAGCACATCCGGGGTGGTCGGAAAATAGTAGAATCGGGTATTTCTCTCTCCGAATATGTCATGCCCGGTCTTGGTGGTGAGAAGTGGTCTAAAGAGCACGCGGAGGAAACGGCAAAAGTCATTAACCGGATAAATCCCGATTATGTCCGTTTAAGATCACTCCAGGTAAGAAGAAATACCGGGCTCTACAAGATGAGAGAAGAGGGCAGATTTACGCCGTTAGGCGATGAAGATGTGGTCAGAGAAATAAGATGGTTTATTGAGAATCTTGAAGGTATTGAAAGCAGATTAGTTAGCGACCACATACTGAACCTTCTGGAGGAACTGGAAGGGAAACTACCGGAAGATAAGGAAAAACTCCTTGCGATTATTGACAGGTATTTCGAATTGCCTGACGATGACAGGACTATTTACAGACTTGGAAGGAGAAGGGGAATTTACAGAAGTCTTGATGATCTTTCCGATACAAACACTTATAATATGCTGAAAAGTATTGTAGATGAATACAAAAGTAAAGATATGGGCAAATTAGACAGGGACCTGGATAGAATCATGCATCATTACATTTAATGAGATACTCTTGCATGCCTCTGATACTATTAAGGGAGAAATATTTTTCCCTTTCTTGTATATCTTCGGGAAGGGTATGGTAATGAGCCACTCCACGATCGTTTCTCAGTAATTCTTCGAAAACAATTTTCTCAAAGTGTTCAGTACCCGTCCGGTAATGTTTTTCTACCGTTGCCATCCAGTTTTCCAATTGATCAAAGGCTGTGTCAAATACATTCTTCACGTCTCGGCTGTATCCATAATGTGCGAAACAGATATGTGAAACATCGGCGGCGGCAGCTTTTTTCAATGAGTCCAGGTACATGTCATAGTCAAATACAGGTGGTGTTGCTATTCGAAGGTACAGGCCATCTTCTATGGGATAATTAACTCCTGCAACTTCTCCCGCGAAAAGTATGTCACCAATCTGATAGCACAAATGATGTGAGGCATGACCTGGTGTCTGAAGCACATTGACAACAGTTTCTCCCACTTCAATGCTGTCACGGTAGCAGATATTTTTTTCGGGAATGGGTGCAATTTTTCCGTATACCTCAGCAATATTACCTAATACCTTCCTGGAGCCCTGCCATAATTTGGCAGGGTCGATCATGTGAGAAATGCCTTTAGGATGACAAATGATTTGCGCATCAGGATAGTATTCTAAAAGCAATCCCGCACCACCTGCATGGTCGATATGTATGTGAGTCAAAAGAATGTAATCTATTCTTTTCACACCCTGTTTCTTCAGCGCATCAATGAGGATGGGAATTGAATATCGAGGACCGGGATCAATTACAATGGTTAAATCATGGAGGGTGAGTATCCAACTGCTGATAAAATTACGAAACCCCTTCAAAGGTTGGTTCAAAGTGACTAAGTGGACGTTTTCCATACTTCTGTTTATACGGTTTTTTAAAAGATGGCAAGTGAAAACCTGGTAAACTATTGAATGATATTCTCCGTTTGTTCCATGCTATTTTCTTGACATAATAACCCGATATATGTAGCATTCGAAAATTTTCATAAGGTTGAGTTTTCAGAGTGGCAGCCTTTTATATTCCACATTGAATGACTCTGTTGATTTATGAGGATTTTCGTTCAAGATCAAACCTGCCTGTGCGTTGCCTGTCTGCGTGCAGACACGCACAGGCAGGCACGCAGACAGGGCATGCGAAAAAAACCGCAGGTATATAGTTGATATTCCAAGGATTATTTTTTAAGCATAACGCAAAGATTGGGCGAAAAGACCTTAAATCAACAGAGTCATTGAATCCTCGAAAGGAAAATGAATGGTGGCAAAAAGGAAAATAAAAAAGGTTTTGGTGGCAAACCGGGGTGAAATAGCTCTTAGAATTATCCGAACAGTTAGAGAACTGGATATCGAAACTGTAGCTGTGTATGAGAAACCGGATAGCGAATCATTGTTTATCAGGTTCGCCAATGAGGCTATACTCATAGGAAATGGTCCGAGAAAAGATTATCTCGATATAGACAGAATGATCTGGGCAGCCCGTAAATCGGGTGCGGATGCAATACATCCCGGTTATGGATTTCTCGCCGAAAATCCTGATTTTTCTGCCGAATGTGAAAAAGCTGGAATTATTTTTATTGGACCTCCCCCCGATGTTATTCGTAACCTGGGAAATAAAGTCATTGCCAGAGAAATTATGAAAGGAGCGGATATTCCTTTTATCCCCGGTACAGATAATCTTTCACAGGGTGATAAGGGTATAGAGGAAGCCATTGAATTTAGCAACAGTTATGGATATCCCGTTATGTTAAAGGCGTCGTCGGGAGGTGGCGGACGGGGAATCAGAAAGGTTGAAAATGAATCGGACCTGCTTATTCAACTGCCTTTGGCAAGAGCGGAAGCGCTGTCGGCTTTCAGTAATGAGAATATCTATGTGGAAAAATGCATTGAATCATCGCGGCATGTAGAGGTTCAAATCCTGGCCGATTACCATGGAAATGTTATTCATCTGGGGACAAGAGATTGTTCCATTCAGCGTAGGCATCAAAAGTTGCTTGAAATTGCCCCTGCGGATCTCCCTTCAGATGTGTTACACGCAATCCATGCAACAGCAATCAAGGCAGCCAGTAAAGCGGGCTATATCAATGCAGGAACGGTTGAGTTTCTTGTTGACGCGAAAACCAGTGAGTTCTGGTTTATGGAAATGAATACAAGGTTACAGGTTGAGCATACCGTTACTGAAGTTTTAACAGGAGTGGATATAGTAAGGGAACAGGTAAGAATAGCCGAAGGAGAACCCCTGAGGATTCCTGAGGATAGAGTGCAGCTTATGGGGAAGGCCGTTCAGGTCAGGATCAACGCTGAGGACCCGAGAAACAATTTCATGCCGGAAGGGGGTAAAAGGGTTGAGGTGTATCAATCTCCGGGTGGCCCCGGAATCAGGTTGGATGGAATGGTCTACCAGGGATACAGAATTCCAACTGAATATGATTCGCTTTTGGTGAAAATAACCGTTCGTGGCTATAACTGGGAGCAAGCGATTCAACGACTAAAGAGAGCATTGCACGATTTTTTGATTGTAGGTCCGAAGACGACAATACCGTTTTACCTGGCAATCTGTGATGAGCCCGATTTTCGGAAGGGTGTGTTTGATACGTCATACCTGGACACACATCCGGAAATATTTCACTACCCGGAGATGGAACGCGAAATAGCACGTCTTTCAAAACTGGTGGCTGAAATCCACGCAAAAAAGATTAATCCATATGCGTATTAAATTAAAGGTAAAAAGGTTAAGGGCTAAAGGCTAAAGGTAAAAGGGGCAAGGATAAAGGATAATAATGGTAGAAGGAATGAATGTATCGCAGGAGATTATGGATGAGAGAATTACCCCACGGGATTTACGGGAAAAAGGGGTGAAATACATACTCGATAAAATCAGAGACGCAGAGGGTTATTATATAACGAATACGGAACGGGATCTTTCCCAGTCTGATTATAAAAATCGTATTATGCCCCGCACCCAGATTCTTGTTTCCGCTGAGAGAAACGCGTCGGGATATTTATCAATTGAGATATCGGGAGGCGCATCAGTACACGTGGACATGTTGAGGAAGCAAATAAATCCACTTGAAAAGTTGGAGGTATTGAGCTCTCTTATGCCCGATACAATGTTTCAAACTTTGTGCAGAGGAGTCAATTTATTCGGATACAGGCCGTATCCTGAAAACGTTATTCGTTTAACAGTGCGAAGTTTCGCGAGATATATTCCTATATGGAGAGTCTTTGACTTTCTTAATTATGTTCCGAACATGATTCCTGTCTTTGAAGAGGTAAAGGCCGCGGGATGTATCCTCGAACCATCGATATGCTTTTCGACAGGGCCGGAACACACCGATGAATATTATGTTAAGAAGGTAGGAGAAATACTCGACGTAACTGGTGATGAAATAGTTCTGTGTATAAAAAACCACGGAGGTCTGGGAACCTCGAAAAGGATTGGCGATCTGGTAAAAGCAATCCTGGCTAAGTACCCTGATCTCATTATCCATTATCATGGCCACAATACAGATGGAGATGATATCGGGAGAATCGTCCAGGCAGTATGTAACGGGGTAAAAATTGTTGATGCTGGAGACCATGCCTTTACCGGTTTTTACGGTCCGCCTCCCGTATTAACAGTTATTGATACGCTGAAAGACTATGGTCACAGGGCAATGGGCATTAACCGCCGGAAGGTGATTGATACCTCCAATAAACTTCGACCCGAGAGAGTATATTACAAAGATTTTGAGTCGCAATTTTTTGGTTTTGATTCCACAGTTCAAATACATAAATTGCCGGGCGGGGCGACTGGATCAAGCTTTGAACAGGCTGTTAATGGGGACTTTTTACATTTAATGCCGGAAATCTTGCAAAAGGAGCTGCCCAAAGTTCAAGTAGAACTTGGAAACTGGTGGAGTGTGACCCCGGGTTCACAAATATTGTGGACCACCGCGGTAAATAACGTGCTTAATAATGAGCGGTATAAAAATGCCAATGACGATTTGAAAAATTTGATGCTTGGAAGATATGGGGATTTACCTTTTTACTGGCCTTCCGATGAAATTTACGAGGCCGTATTTGGACCGGATTGGAAAAAAATAGTTGAAAACGAAAGGGGTTATCAAAAGATCGGGGATGTTGATATTGAAGTTGAAAAGAGGGTACTGGAACATCGTTTAGGGCGTAAAGCCACTGAAGATGAATTGGTATTGTACCTGCAACATCCTAATGACGCGGTGAGTTTTTTTAAATTTGAAGAAACATACGGTAAAACCTGGGTATTACATCCTGAGATATGGTTTAGAAAGGGCGGATTCAATCTGGGAGAGAGGTTCGAGTTTTCTGATGCTTTTGGAAAACAACATACAGTTGAGATTGGTCCCCAGAGAAGGACAAAGAGTGGAGACGCCGTCACCTATATGATTATCGACCATCATCCTGAACCCATGCTGACAGTGCTGGAGCAGGAACCCGGGCGGGAAAAGAGAAAAGTGACGCTTACGGCAAAAGAAATTGATGCTCTGGCCAAATCAGGAGATGTCAGGTCGCCTCTTAAGGGTAAAGTTAATGAAGTGCCCGTTTGTGAAGGAGATGATGTGTCTGCCGGACAGATTTTAGTCATTCTTGAAGCGATGAAAATGCTCAATAATGTTATTTCTGAGATCAACGGTAAGGTGACAAGTGTGTCGGTATCTCCCGGGGACGAAGTGGATGCAGGAGATTCTCTTGTAATTATCAGAGAGAGCAAGTAGCATAACAGTTTCTATGGTGTATTTATCCATTTCCAGGTAATTGTGAGGGAAAAGGATCTGATTGCCTTTCTTACATAACTTATTGTGTTATATGTGCTGAAACCGAAGTTCTCAAAAAATTAGTGGCGAATTTCACACACAACATTGTTCAGGAATCCAGTGAAAATGACGAAAATACTAAAAATAGGAGTTTTTTGTTTAACAATAAGTCAAAGTATGTAATTTTGCAATCTATACTTGACTTTTGGAATTTTTGTGGTAGCGTCACGAGAATATAGGATCATACTTGGAACACATGAGGGATATTGCTATGGCAAAAAATTATTATACAATGTTACTCATTCCACAGAAGAAAAGTTCTATAAAAAAAATTAAACTGTCAAGCGCTTTTATCATAGTTGCCTCCGTCCTGGCATCCATTAGCTTTTTATCTATCCTGTATTTTTCTTATGATTATATAAAAATCAGGCATGAAGTTGCAGAACTTTCCAGACTTAAACATCTTACTGCGGTACAGAAGGAACAGATCGATTTGCTGGCTGCTAAAGTATCTGATTTTGGAAAGAAAATGGCGGATATCAAGGAATTTGACCAGAAAATAAGGGTTATGACGAACATTGACAAGGGCCGGAACACCAGCCAGTTTCTTGGCGTGGGTGGCCCTGTGTCTGAGAAGAGCATGGCAGAGTCCCAAATAGCTGAGACAGAGAAAACTTTAATCAATAATATACATAAAAATATTGACGCGCTCCTTGAAGAAGCCGATTACCAGAAAGATAGCTTCAGCGAATTATTTGAGTTCCTTAAAAAACAGCGATCTATTCTTGCATCAACTCCATCAATATGGCCGGTGATGGGTTGGGTAACTTCTGAGTTTGGATACAGAATATCGCCTTTTACCGGAAGAAGAGAGTTTCACCGTGGAATAGACATAGCATCGAGGATGGGCGATGATATTTTAGCGCCAGCGAACGGTGTTGTAGTAAAAAAGTCTGTTGAACCAGGTATGGGAAATGTGGTGAAAATAGATCATGGTAATGGTATAATAACTGCGTATGGCCATCTTTCAAAAATTATTGTTAAAAATGGTCAACGAGTAAAAAGGGGAGATGTTATTGGACAGTTGGGAAACTCCGGTCACAGTACCGGTCCTCATCTTCATTATGGAATTTGTGTAAATGGTGTTTATGTCAACCCGAGGAAATATCTTTTTTAGCTTATCATTTTCTTCTTAAGTCTCGGCGTATGCGCAGTGAATAAATGAGTGAAAACTCTTTAATTTGGAAAGATTCCCGGTAGATTCATTTGCCGGGTTTTTTTATGAGGTATTTATGCTGAATTTTATTCTAAAAAAGTTTATTGGAAGTAAAAATGACAGAGAGTTGAAAAGATTATCTTTGCTCCTTGAAGAGATAAACGATCTCGAATCATTGATTATGCCCCTTTCTGATCCTCAACTCAATGCTAAAACATCATATTTTAAGGAAAAGCTTAAGAATGGCGCTGAGCTTGATGATATCCTTGTGGAAGCGTTTGCCGTTGCCAGAGAAGCGGCGAAAAGAACGGTAGGCATGAGACCATTTGATGTTCAAGTCATAGGAGGCATCGTTCTGCATGAAGGTAAAATTGCAGAAATGAAAACCGGTGAAGGGAAAACATTAGCAGCCACAATGCCTATTTATCTTAACGCCCTTTCCGGCAAGGGTGTTCATGTTATTACAGTAAATGATTATCTGGCGAAGAGAGATGCCGAATGGATGGGCCCTATCTACAAATTTCTGGGCCTTTCCGTAGGAGTCATTATTCATGGCATGAACGATGAAGAAAGAAAAACTGCCTATAATTGTGATATCACGTACGGCACAAATAATGAATTTGGATTTGATTATCTCAGAGACAACATGAAATTTGACATTGAGGATTATGTTCAGAGAGATTTCAATTATGCTATCGTAGATGAAGTGGACAGTATCCTCATCGATGAAGCGAGAACACCGCTCATCATATCCGGCCCTTCTGAAGAATCAACGGATAAATATTACAAAATTAACCAGATCATCCCCCGTTTAAAAAAGGACGAAGATTATACTATTGATGAAGAAAATAGAACCGTTGTACTGTCTGAGAGTGGCGTTGCAAGAACAGAAAAATTGCTAAAAGTGGATAATCTCTATGAACCGAGAAATATGGAGATACTACACCATGTAAATCAGGCGCTCAAGGCGCATACACTGTTCAAAAAAGATGTCGATTACCTTGTGAAAGAGGGACAGGTTGTCATTGTTGACGAATTCACGGGAAGGGTCATGCCGGGTAGGAGATACAGCGACGGTCTGCACCAGGCGCTGGAGGCAAAGGAAAGGGTAAAAATAGAAAGGGAAAATCAGACCCTTGCCTCTGTAACATTCCAGAATTATTTCAGGATGTACGACAAACTGGCGGGTATGACAGGTACGGCGGATACAGAAGCTGTTGAGTTTAAAAATATATATAATCTCGACGTTGTTGTTGTCCCTACTAATATGCCGATGATACGAACGGATTATCCTGATGTTATTTACAAGACGGAGAAGGAAAAATTTACTGCTGTTATTGATGAAATTAAGGAATTACACAGCCAGAAGAGACCCGTTCTGGTAGGAACAATATCTATTGAAAAGTCTGAGTTGTTAAGCAAATACCTCAAAAAAGCCGGTATTAAGCATAATGTGCTAAACGCCAAGAATCATGAGAAAGAAGCGGAAATCATTGCCCAGGCCGGTCAGCCCGGGGCTGTTACAATATCAACAAATATGGCGGGAAGGGGAACGGATATCAAATTGGGCGAAGGCGTGGCCGAAGTTGGCGGACTTCATATCCTTGGCACGGAAAGACACGAGAGCCGCAGAATAGACAATCAGCTCAGAGGAAGATCGGGAAGGCAGGGAGATAAAGGCTCTTCACGGTTTTATCTTTCCCTCGAGGATGACCTCCTAAGGATATTCGGCGCCGAGAGGATTTCGTCCGTAATGGACAGGATAGGTCTGGAAGAAGGCCAGCCCATTGAGCATAAGCTCATAAGTAAAGCCATCGAAAATGCCCAGAAAAAGGTAGAGGGTCAGAATTATGAGATACGGAAACACCTTTTGGAATATGACGATGTTATGAACAAACAGCGTGAGGTTATATACGCGCAACGTAAAGAAGTATTGAAAGGAGAATATCTCTGGTCAACTGTTGAGGATATGCTGGAAGAAGTTGTTGATAATATGTTGGCAGAATATGTTGATGAAAAGCTCAGGCCGGATGAATGGAATCTCAAAGGACTGGGTGATATTGTTTATAAACGATTTTCTTTAAGGACGGATTTCAATCAGTTAGATGATAACAATGTCATAGATAATGAATATGTTCGTGAAAAAATAAATTCAGGCGTTAAGACCTTGTTGCATGATAAAGAAGAAAAATTCGGTAAGCCTCTAATGGAGCAGGTGATGAGAATCATCATGCTTCAATCGATAGATGCTCACTGGAAAGATCACCTGCTGGCTATGGATCATCTCAAAGAAGGTATTGGCCTGAGGGGATACGGTCAGAAAGATCCCAAAAGGGAGTATCAAAAAGAAGGTTATGATATGTTTATGGACATGGTTTATCGAATCAAGGAAGATACCCTTGAAAAGTTGTGCTGGGTCCAGGTTCAGATGGAAGATGACATAAAACAGGTTCAAAAACCGCAAAGTGAAAACTATATAATGAGTCGTGGTGATGGTGAGTCCTCACCCGCCACGGTCAAAAGAAAAGGAAAAAAGATAGGGAGGAATGATCCGTGTCCCTGTGGAAGCGGCAAAAAATATAAAAAGTGCTGTGGAAGATAAGAAAAAATGAGCAATGAGCTATGAGCAGTGAGTGGGGTCATTTTGATGGTTAATGGTATGGAAATAAAGGTTCCGGGATTCCTTGCCAACGGCATATCCGTCGGCATTAAGAATAGCGGCAAGAAGGATTTGTCATTAATATTTTCTGAGGTCCCTGCGAAGGCAGCCGCAGTATTTACGACAAATCGTTTTCCCGCAGCGCCGGTTATTCTCGATATGGATAGGATAAAAACCGGGTTGGCCCAGGCAATTATTGCCAACAGTGGTAATGCCAATGCTTCAACGGGAAAAGAGGGATATAAAGATGCTGTCGTCATGTCAAAAGCTGTTGCTGAGGAGTTGAGAATACGGGAAGACCTTATCTTGGTAGCATCTACCGGTATTATTGGTGAGAAACTTCCCGTAAAAAAGATTGTTGGCGGAATAAGAAATCTTGTCGGGGGTCTGCGTGTTAATGGGATCCCATCTGCAGAAGAAGGAATTATGACAACCGACAGAATTCCCAAGATCGAATGCCGGAAGTGTTTCATAAGAGAAAAAGAGATTACGATCTGTGGAGTTGCCAAAGGCGCCGGAATGATAGAGCCGCATATGGCGACAATGCTTTCGTTCATTATGACCGATGCGGATATTGGTCAGAATTGTCTGGATAAGGTTTTTAAACAGGCAATAGACAGAAGTTTTAATGCAATTACCGTGGATGGATGTATGAGTACAAATGATACCGCTATTATTTTAGCCAATGGTATTGCTGGCAACAAACCTGTTTCCGGGCCATCAAAAGGTCTGACTAACTTTAGAGAGACCCTTTTCGATGTGATGGTTAATCTGGCTAAATCTGTTGTAAAAGATGGTGAAGGCGCAACGAAACTGGTCGAGATTGTTATTAAAGGCGCCCGGTCTTTAGCTGATGCAAAAAAAGTAGCATATAGTTTAGCAAATTCCAATCTGGTTAAAACGGCATTCTTTGGAGAGGATTCGAACTGGGGAAGAATTATTGCAGCTATCGGATCTTCAGGAGTATCATTACAAACAGATTCGGTAGAGCTTCATTTTGATGGGGTTCCCTTGTTTCTCCATGGAAAAGGCATAAAGGGCAACGAAAGGGAGTTGTCAAAAATAATGGAGAAAAACAATATTCAGGTCTCAGTAAAACTGGGGATGGGCAAGAAATCATTCCGGCTGTATACATCTGACCTTTCTTATGATTATGTGAAGATAAATGCTCAATATCATACATGACTCTGTTGATTTAAGGTCTTTTCGCTCAATCTCTGCGTTATGCTCAAAAAATAATCCTCGGAATATCAACTATATGCCTGCGGTTATTTTTTTCGCGTGCCTTGATCTTGAACGAAAATCCTCATAAATCAACAGAGTCATACATAAGGTTCAAAGATTAAAAGATCAGGGATCAGTGGTCGGGAACAAAAGGCCCAGGTTTCCCTTGCTTATTTATGCTTTATGTGTTACTTGCCGAGTGCTTTTGTAGTCAATTAGTTTTCATTAACTTAAAACACACATCCTTTGATTGTAACGGTGTTGCTTTGTTAGAAGCCCCGCTTCAAGAAGACGAGGATGGAGGAAAAAACAACTAAAGGAGAGTTTTATGGCACATGTTACGATGAAAATGTTACTCGAAGCCGGAGTCCACTTCGGACATCAAACGAACAGGTGGAATCCAAAGATGAAACCCTACATATTTGGTGCGAGGAATGGCATTTATATTATTGATTTACAGCAGACGGTAGGTATGTTTGAGATTGCTTACAACTTTGTGGTTGACCTGGTTGCTTCCTCGAAAGACGTCTTATTTGTTGGCACTAAAAGACAGGCTCAGGAATCTATTGAAAACGAAGCGCAAAGGTGCGGCATGTCATACGTCAATCAGAGGTGGCTTGGAGGAATGCTTACCAATTTCGATACGATAAAGCGAAGCATTGATAGATTAAATAATCTTGAAAAGATGTTCGAAGATGAAAGTATTAATGCGTTTCCAAAAAAAGAAATACTTGGGCTCCAGAGGGAACGGGATAAGCTTGAGAAAGTGCTGGGCGGTATAAGAAATATGACCGATCTTCCGGGAGCTGTTTTTATTGTCGATCCGAAAAAGGAGCTTATTGCTGTAAAAGAGGCCAGGAAATTAAATATTCCTGTAATTGCTGTCGTTGATACAAATTGCGATCCTGACGATATAGACTTTGTTATCCCCGGCAACGATGATGCTATAAGGGCCATAAAATTATTTTCATCAAAAATTGCGGATGCCGTTATCCAGGGCAAGGAACGTTTCGAAGAGATGATCCAGGCCGAAAGCGATAAAGAAGAGATATTAGAAATGTCGGGGGAAGGTTTGGAAACTGATATTCCCGAAAGTATTGAAACAAAAGAAGAGGAAGTAAATATATCGGAAGCGTCCGAAAGTGAAAAGAAAAACGAGGAGGTAAAATAACATTGGGTATTTCAGCAGCTCAGGTAAGGGAAATAAGAAATAAAACCAACGCCGGTATAATGGATTGTAAAGAAGCATTGAAATCTTCCGGTGGTGATTTTGATAAGGCCGTCGAATATTTGAGGAAAAAGGGATTATCAGCGGCGACGAAAAGATCGTCTAAGTCGGCCAAAGATGGCGTTGTTTCCTCGTACATTCATATGCAGGGGAAAATAGGGGTATTAGTTGAAGTCAATTGCGAGACTGATTTTGTCGCCAGAACGGATGATTTCCAGACATTGGCTAAAGATATTGCAATGCACATAGCAGCGACAAACCCATCTTATCTAAATACTGATGATATTCCCGCGGATGTGTTGGAAAGTGAGAAGCAAATTTATAAGGAACAGGCATTGGCTGAAGGGAAACCTGAAAAAATAATAGACAGGATTATTCAGGGGAAACTCAATAAATATTATGAAGAGGTATGCCTTTTAAATCAGAAGTTTGTTAAAGATACTGATATTACCATTGAAACATTAATCAGCAATATGATAGCAAAGACTGGAGAAAATATTGTGCTGAGGCGATTTGCCAGGTTCCAGTTGGGTGAAGATATATAAAAAACGATGGATAAACCAATCTATAAAAGAGTCCTTTTAAAATTGAGCGGCGAGGCTTTCCTCGGGAAAAATTCTTTTGGAATCGACATTAATGTTGTTAAATTGATAGCAAGTGAAATAAAGGAAATATTGGATCTTGATGTCCAGATAGCCATCGTGATCGGTGGGGGAAATATATTTCGCGGTATTCAAATGAGCGCTGAGGGAATGGACAGGGCTTCTGCCGACTATATGGGCATGCTGGCCACCGTGATGAACAGTCTCGCGCTAAGCAATTTCCTTCAGTGTATCGGTGTTGCCACAAGGGTTCAAACCGCCATAGAAATGAAGGAAGTAGCTGAACCGTTTATTCTGGGCAGAGCTCTCAGACATTTGGAAAAGGGCAGAGTGGTAATTTTTGCCGCCGGCATCGGCAATCCCTATTTTACAACAGATACGGCAGCATCACTAAGGGCAATGGAAATAAAGGCTGATGTGATGCTTAAGGCTACCAGAGTGAATGGTGTCTATGACAAAGATCCTGTTATATACAGTGCGGCGAAAATGTTTGATAAAATTAGTTATACCGATGTATTAACCAATAATCTTAAAGTGATGGATTCAACAGCGATCTCCATGTGCAGGGATAATAATTTGCCTGTTATAGTATTTAATATCGAGACAGAGGGAAACATAAAGAGGGTTGTTTGTGGGAAATCAATAGGAACGGTTGTGGGAGTGGAACCATGAAGGATTTGATTTTTGAAGAACTAAAAGAAAAATTGGGAAAGCATATTCGATTCCTCGAAAAAATGTTCAATAAGGTAAGGACCGGCAGAGCTTCCGCCTCTCTTCTTAATGGCACAAAGGTCGAATATTATGGAGCGATGACGCCACTTAACCAGGTCGCGACGATTTCAGTTCCCGAAAGTCAGCTTATTGTAATTTCTCCCTGGGACAGCAATGCCATTGTGAATATCGAAAAGGCCATACAGAAATCGGAACTTTCATTAGTGCCTGTAAATGATGGAAAGGTAATACGAATTTCTATTCCCCCTTTAACGGAAGAGAGAAGGAAAGAATTGGTAAAAATAGTCAGGAAAATGGCCGAAGAGTGTAAGGTAAATATTCGGAATTCAAGAAGGGATGCAAACAGCCAGCTTAAGAACCTGAAGAAAAATGGTGAAATATCAGAGGATAATTTACATACCTACCAGGGTGACGTGCAGAAAATTACCGATGACTATATAAAGAAAGCGGATGAGGTCCTTTCTGTGAAAGAACAGGAAATCATGGAAATATAATAACATGCCGCTCTTTTGTAGTAATAATTTATTAAGGGTCTGTCATGAAATAAGTGTTGCAGTTAGGCGCTCAGATTTAGGTCAGGTTTAGTCGATGCGAGTGAGCAAAACCGCAGGAATAGCAGGGCTCTTTTGAGGATTTTGCGATTGAGAATCGGCTAAAAATGGCTTGAAGATGAAATGCATAAATGTGGTACTTATTTCATGGCAGACCCTAACCCTGATAAACTGGAAATTCGAAATTCGAAGCACTAAATGCGAAACAAATCCGAATTTCTAATATTCAAATGTTCAAAACATCAACGCCACAGAAGTGGCATTAACTTTATTGGAAAAAAGTTTAACTCTTTTCCGTTTAGATATTTGTATTTTTGTCATTCGATATTGTTTCGAGTTTCGAAATTCGATATTCGGATTTAAGTTTTGCAAGGACTTATCAGCCATAAAG
>Ga0164318_10001790_pt1 | contig 19465 bp, 25 predicted proteins | sample GuaBasSedimGuay9_FD_113734 | JGI IMG/M metagenome (GOLD analysis project Ga0164318, IMG submission 113734) | Subseafloor sediment microbial communities from Guaymas Basin, Gulf of California, Mexico - Guay9, Core 4571-4, 0-3 cm | ecosystem: Environmental > Aquatic > Marine > Hydrothermal vents... | reverse complement strand
CAGAAGGGTTTGAAGATAGTTGCCATGAAAATGGTTCGCCTTTCCGAAGAAACTGCCAAGGAACATTATGCTGAGCATGTGAACAAGCCATTTTTCCCATCACTTGTTGAGTTCATCACGAGCGGTCCTGTTGTTAGTATGGTGGTTGAGGGGAACAGTGCTATTGAGGTTATGAGGAGGTTGTGTGGGGCAACGAACCCTATCGAGTCTCCACCAGGGACGATAAGAGGGGACTTTGGACTTGATATCGGTGAGAATATAGTGCATGCTTCAGACTCACCACATTCTGCTGAAAAGGAAATATCGATTCACTTTTCTAATGAGGAGATCATTGATTATTGACATTGAGGAGGCAAGATGGGGCGTGATGAGAGAGACATGGAAGAACTCAGAACACCTATTGTGTGTGTGCTTGGACATGTTGACCACGGAAAGACAACATTCCTTGACAGAATAAGGGGCACCAACATCGCAACAAAAGAGGCGGGTGCGATAACACAGCACATAGGCGCAACTGAGATTCCGAAAAGCGTCATAGAAGAGATGTGCAAGAGCATAGCTCCAGCATCCATGAAGTTCAAATTACCCGGCTTACTTTTCATAGATACGCCCGGACATCATGCATTCACGACGTTGAGAAAAAGGGGAGGTGCTCTTGCAGACCTTGCTCTTCTCATCGTTGACATAATGGAGGGGTTCAGACCACAGACAATCGAGTCCTTGAACATACTCAGACAGTATAAGACTCCGTTTGTCGTAGCTCTGAACAAGATAGACAAGGTCGAAGGATGGATTCCACACCCAGATGAACCTTTCGTGATGTCGTATGAAAAGCAGTCAGAGAGGGCAAAAAGCCAGCTTGATGAGAGATTGTACAAGATAGTGGGTGAGTTGTATGAGCAAGGTTTTAGTGCGGAAAGATACGACAGAATAAAGGACTTCAAAAGAAATGTGTGCATCGTTCCAATGAGTGCGAGGACTGGTGAGGGTATACCTGATGTTCTGATGGTGCTGATAGGTCTTGCCCAGAAATATCTTGAGGATTCTTTGAGGATAACTGTGAGTGGTTCGGGTGTGGGTACCGTTCTTGAGGTTAGAGAGGAGAGAGGATTTGGAATCACAGTGGATGTGATTCTTTACGATGGCACGATATGTGTCGGGGATAAGGTGGTGGTCGGTGGAAAATATGAACCAGTGATAACAAAGGTAAGGGCACTTCTCAAACCCAAGCCTCTCCATGAGTTGAGGGTTGAGGACAGATTTGTGAGTGTGAAGAGAGTTGTGGCAGCATCGGGTGTGAAGGTTGTTGCACCTGACTTGGAGAATGTTGTAGCAGGCTCCACTTTGAGGGTTGTGCGTACACAAGAGGAGCTTGAAAATGCCTTACTGGAAATTAAAAAGGAAGCTGAGAGTGTTGAGATACCCACAGAGCCATCGGGTGTGGTGGTTAAGGCAGACGTTCTCGGCTCTCTTGAGGCGGTTGCAAATGAGTTGAGGAGAGAAGAGATACCAATCAGATATGCAGATGTGGGAGATATATCTAAGAGAGATGTTGTCGAGGCAGAGGTATCTGATGACCCGTTTCATAAGGTTGTTCTCGGCTTCAATGTCCGCATACTGCCAGATGCAAGGGAAGAGGCAGAGAAGAGAGGCGTCACGTTATTCTGTGGAGATGTGATATACAAGTTGGTGGAGGATTATCAGAATTGGGTTAAGGAGCAGAGGCAGTCCCTCGAGAAGAGAGTTGCTGAGGCAGTTATAAAGCCAGCAAAAGTTCAGATCCTTCCAGACTGTGTGTTCAGACAAAGCAAACCAGCGATTGTTGGTGTGAGGGTTCTCAAAGGAACTCTCAGAAGCAATGTTCCATTGATGAGACAGGATGGTGGGAGGGTAGGGAATATGAAGGGTATGCAGATACGGGGCGAGAATGTACATGAGGCAAAAATAGGGGACGAGCTGGCAATTGCCATTGAGGGAGTGACGGTTGGGAGACAGATAAAAGAGGGAGATGTGCTTTACGTTGACATACCGGAGAATCATGCAAAAGTCCTTGAACAGGATATGATTCAGCTCCTCCGAGAAGATGAGAAGGATGCACTTGAGGAGATACTTGAAATAAAGAGAAAGGAAAATCCTTTCTGGGGAAGATGATATCGTGAGCAGGTATGGTGTAGAGAGGTATGCACACTTTTACAGGCTTTTTATAGTTGCGCTTTTGCTTAGTGTTGTTTCTTTGGGTGTTGTCCTCCTCCTCACAATTGAGAGAAACATTATGGACCTTTTGAGGATAAGACCCGAGTATCTGATTACTGCGATACTCATGCATTATTTTGCATATGTTGTATGGGGGGTGAGAATAAAGGTGCTGTGTAAAGGGGTAGGACATACCGTCCCATTCATGAGATGTTTAAGCGTGGTATTCAACAACCTACTGCCCTCTACCATCACCCCCTCAATGGCTGGCGGGGAACCGGTGAGAATACACATGCTGAGCAGAAGTGGTCTTCCGTATGGTTTATCATGTGCTGTCATATTTGGCGAGAGGATACTCGACATGTTGTTCATACTGAGTATGATTCCTGTGTCTGCGATGGCACTTGTGAAGTCAGGAAGTTCAGAACTTTCGATTTTCCTCGGTGTGGTTGGTTTTCTCCTTCTCGTGATTGTAATAGGAACAAGGCATGTTGCAAAAAAACCCGGAAGAATTGCAAATATCCTTAGCAGGGTGGTAAGATTTTTTGAAAGAATACTCGGAAAGGGGTGGGTCAAAAGCTCTATTTCTTATGAGAGCATTGAGAGGGAATGTAGTTTATTCACAAGAGGAATCGACCAGCTTGGGATTGAGAAGAGGTATGTTGTTCTTGGTTTTCTCACGACCATTGCATATTGGCTCCTTCAGTATTCAGTTCTGCTTTTCATAGTACTCGGACTGATACATGTGGAGCCGATTAGCATACTCCCACACTTGATAGGAATACAAGTTGCTCTGACAATATTGCTTGCCCTACCACTTACACCAGGGTCAAGTGGTGTTGCTGAGTTCGGCGCTTTCGCATTATTTTCGTACATTGTTCCTTACTCCATGCTTGGAATTGTGGTTTTGAGTTGGCGCCTCATTCATTACTATCTTGATTTATTTGTTGGGGGGATAATAAACTTCATAAAAATCAGGAATTTCTTCAATTCACAGAAGTTCACATAAGACTTTCTTTAAACTTCTTGACAAGCTCTTTTTTTATCGAACTTTTTCTGTCTCCCCCACACACAACTCCTCTCACACCAACTATATCTGGCTTTATCCTTTTGAGTGCATCAACGTTCTCAAACTTCAGAGTTCCTGCAAGGGCACACTCAAGCCCAAATGAATGGGCAAGCTCGACAAACTCTGAGAGACCACCCTCCCCCATGAACTCAAAACTGCTTTTTCCATCCTTGATACCGGTGTCAACCATGACAATATCCACATCAGCCTCCTCACACACAGGAGGAAGTACAAAAGGAGATACCGAGTTTATTCTGGTGTAATCAGCATAGCCAGCAGCAACAACCTTTTTGTCCGGACTGTAATCTTTCACAGCTTTTGAGACCTTTTTCATCATTCTGAATGCCTGTTCCTCGTTCTTGACACCAAATAACCCTACTTTTATGTAGTCTGCACCAGCGAGTGCAGCCCCAAGTGCAGCAAGTGATGCGGTTCCAGGTTTGAATTCCATGTCTCCTATGGTCGCACTTACTGGTACTTTGTTGCCCACCGCAGTTTTTACAGACTGTATGACCCATGGGAAGTTTGCACCAAGTGACCCCTCATCTGGGTTTTTAACATCTATTATGTCCGCCCCCCCATCCAAAGCCTCAATCGCCTCCTCAACACTTAACGGGCTAACTAGAAGTTTCACAGAGTCCTCCCTCCATTACTTTTATTTAGTCCAGTTCGTGTATAGAATATAGATGTTTCGAATATTGTTCGTTCTCGATGTGATGGATGGTGTGGTGGTTCATGCAATCAGGGGGGAGAGGCACAGTTATGAGCCTGTTGAAAAATTCAGCAGGATCTGTTCATCTTCTGGTGTTCTTGATGTTTTTGAGACAGTAAAGCCAAAGGAGGTATATGTTGCTGATCTGGACAGAATTATGAACAGAACTTCGAACAATCTCTCTCTGATTTCTCACATTCCTGTTCCTGTCATGCTTGATTATGGGGTTCGTTCGGTTGATGACTTTAAGGAGGTTTATCAGAGGGTGGAGCATGTTGTGGTAGGAACTGAGACAGCTCCTCCGAAGTTGTTTGAAGAGCTGACTGACCATGATTTTGTTGTGAGCATAGACACCCGTAATGGTAATTTGCTCTCGCAATCAGAGATGTGTGTGAGAGAGATGTGTGAATTTTTGTCCTCTCTTGGAGTCAAGTGTTGCATCTTGCTTGACATATCCATGGTTGGGACGCACAGAGGCATCAATGAGAAACTCGTGTACGATGTCATGGATGTATTGGATTCTCAGCTGTTGTACGGAGGAGGAGTCAGGAGCACGGAGGATATTGATAGACTGAGGGAGATTGGGGTGGATGGAGTCTTGATATCAACAGCAGTCCATCTTGGACACATTCCTCTGGATGTTGTGAGAGGTGGACGCTGGTGATAGGAAGAGAACCTCTTTCAAGATATTTTGGTATTCTTGAAGGGAGATTTTCTCCAGTCTTCAAGGTTTCAAAAAGCATATATGTCGATTTTGACCCAGAGGACGATTTGAAAAAGCTATGGGAAATGCATGAGAGGATTCTGCCCGAAATGTATGAGTTGAGAGAGAACGAGGTAAGAGAGAAAAAAACAAAAGAGACAAAAGATGATGTAAAAAATTTTCTTGGTTTAAAGCTTGCAATTGCAAGAAAAATTCTGAGGAGATGCGAGTTCTGTGAGAGAAGATGTAAGGTTGACAGGAGTGTGAAGACCGGGTGGTGCAGAGCCCCCTCCACATCTTACTATTCATCCGAATTCCTTCATATGGGTGAGGAAGAGGTTCTGATACCTTCCCATACCATATTTTTCAGCGGGTGTGTGTTCAGGTGTGTGTACTGTCAGAACTGGGATATATCTCAATATCCATTGGTTGGTTTTCCAGTCCAACCAAAGGAGCTGGCCGGTAAAGTGGATATCAGACACAGGCAGGGCTCGAGGAATGTGAATTTTGTCACACCCACTCCTCATGTGCATACTGTCCTTGAGATACTGATGGATGTCAGCGAGAACGTTCCTGTGGTGTGGAATTCGAATATGTATCATTCAAGCGAGGTTGCTGAATTGCTGAAAGGTGTTGTTGATGTGTATCTCGGGGATTTCAAATACGGAAATGATGGGTGTGCAGAGAGACTTTCGAATGTCAGAAATTACAGTGAGATTGTGAGAAGGAACTTTCTGATTGCGTACGAAGATGCTGAGATAATACTGAGGCATTTGGTATTACCGAATCATGTGGGGTGTTGCACGAGGCATGTGATAGAGTGGGTATGTGAGAACATTCCAGATGTGCTGTTCAATCTCATGTTTCAGTACAGACCAGAATACAGTGCGTTCGAGTATCCAGAGATTGCAAGAAGACTGAGTGGGGATGAGATGCTTGAAGCATTGAAGTATGCAAAGAAACTCAGGTATCTCTACACATAAAAAACAAAGTTTATATATGTGATTGTGTGAGCAACCAGAGGAGGGAAATAGAATGCCAGCATATGTTGACCCAGAACTTTGTACAGGATGTGAAACTTGTGTGGATGAATGCCCGGTCGAGGCAATTCACATGGAAGGAGATGTTGCTGTCGTTGACCCAGAACTTTGTACAGAATGCGAGGCTTGCATAGATGCCTGTCCAGCCGAAGCAATATCTATGAGGGAAGAGTGAGAAAAGGAAACAAAAAGGAAACAAGATTCACATCAAACTTTCATCTATTATTTTTTTAACTGTCTTTTTGCTTTTATAAGTAGCCAGGTATTCTTTCCAGCTTTTGGGAATTTGAGAAGAACATAATCCCCTTTGAGTTTATTTCCACTGAGATGAACTTTTATCTTATCCTTCTCTCTTTTTATTAGCTCATAGCTACCTTTGTCGTATATGCTGACCTTTCCAGCCCCGTAGTGTCCTTCCGGTATGATTCCTTCAAAGTTTGCGTACGATACATCATGGTCATCAACCTGAATCGCAAGCCTTCTCTCCCCCGCCTTCAGAGGAGGCTCCTTTGGAACCGCCCAGCTCTTCAGCACACCATCCATTTCAAGCCTGAAATCCCAGTGAAGATGTGAAGCCTCGTGTCTCTGTACAACAAAAATCGGACACATGCTTTACTCAGCTTTTGAGGACTGGAAAGCATCTATGGCACTTCTGACCTGTCCCTGAAGTTGCTGAAATCTTTCCTGAAGTCTCTCTATCTGTCGCTCGATTGCCTTTATTCTCACTTCAAGTGTTTCTTTCTTTTCAGATAGTTCAGTCTCAGCTCTTTCCTTGTCAGTCTTTATTAACAACTCGCCAACACCCTTATACACGACAGCATCCGTTGGGAGTTTTGACAGCTCTTCGAGTGCATTTTCTGTTTCTTTGAGCATCATCTCAACCTGTACTTTCTGAGAGCTGAGTGCTTGGAGTTGTTGCTGAACCTGTTGAAGTTGAGCAATCTGATTTTGTAGCTGTGGTGGTATCTCAGAACCCATACCCATACCCATACATATCACCTTGTGAGTTGAAGGGCTTCAATCCTTAAATATCTTTGTCAATAGTTTTAGATGTCTCTATGCACACTTTCAGAAGCCTCAGCCATGTATTTACAGAAGCTCTTAACGATGAGACATCTTCTGTTTCAAACTCGAACACTATGAAATCTCCATCAAGTCTGACACATTCTTTCTCGCCAGTACTTTCAACGCCAGTACTTTCAATCCTCAGGGCATGGTATATCTCATCTGCGTGCTATATCTTCACCTCTATGATGCACCTCACTTTCTTCTCACACTCTCTACGTTTTTGTATCCTCTCAAATAAAGAACGATGACGGGCTCATCGTCGAGCTTCATCTTTATAGTGTCCTGTCCTACCTATATTGTTTTTCTTGTTCTTTCATGGGTGGCATGAAGAAACAACGACAGGTCTCTTGCAAGTTCATTCGACCCATGGACAGCAATCTCCCCACAATGTGTCTCACGAAGTTTTGGAGGATTTGGGGTTGTAAAACTGACCCAGAAAATTTCGTCCCCCTCCCTGAAAAAGCTCAGTTTTGAAGGGTTTGCATGTCTCTCAGAGACTACGATAAGGTGTCCATCCTCCATCAATGCATCCTGTAAAATGCTGTGGAAACTGCGTTTCCCTCTTGTTACATACTTCGCTCCAAGATAAGCTGAAAGGGCTTTTGAAAAAGATCTGGTCCTTCGAGACGGTTTTCTTGATGTTGTTATTATCATATTGCCTTTACTTTCTTTATTCTGGCTGGCTTCTCTTTGATGAATATACGGCTCGAGCATTCCGGGCATCTCATACCAGTTTCTTCGATGTCTATCACCATACCACACCGTATACACTTGTAAATGCTCATTTCTCTTCACCTCCGAGCGAGCGAAGAAGAGACCTCATTGTGGGTGTTTGCGGAATATATGTTCCCCCTGCAAACGTATAATCACATTTTTTACACTTCCATATGCCTGTGCCAATTCTTTTAACACTTAAATGACCGCAAGAAGGACATTTGTGTGGAGAACGCATTTTTTCCTCTATGCTTGCAACGAGTTTTCTCACTTTCCTCCCGTATCTTGGTCCAAACCTGCCAGCTGATTTTGTTTTCCTCCCCTTTTTTGTATACTTCTTTGTCATCTGTCTCCCCTTTAGCCCCATTGAATTTAAGATTTTTGATAGCATTGCATTTTTTATATATAAAAAGTTAGAACATACTCAATTGTTATGGAGCATTTGCGAGAGTGGAAGGATGAACAAGTCGAAATGTGTAGATTTGTTTTTTGAGATGGCTAATAAGTGGGATGTTGGTGTTTTTGTTGTAAAGGATGGCGTTGTGAGATATGCTAACCCACGGCTTCGCAATCTTGTGAAGTGTTCTGAGAAAGAGCTGATTGGCAGAGAGATTCTCGAATTCATCCATCCAGATGACAGAAACAAGGTCAGGGACGTTATAAAAAAGAGAAAGAGACTGGATAGTGTGAGTGTTCCCGTTGGTTCGTGTGTGTTTCGTGTACTGGCAAAGGATGGGACTGTTGTGTGGGTGGAGACATCTTCTGCAGAGGTTGAGGGGGCACTTGTTGGCACAGTTGTTGACATCACAAAGAGGATGATGCTTGAGAAAGCATTGAAGGGGAGTGAAGAGCAGTTACGTATGCTTGTTGATTCGGTCGAAGAATATGTGATATTCATGCTTGAGGATAACGGAAGGATTGTGGAATGGAATAAGGGTGCAGAAAGAGTATATGGATACAGCGTTGGAGAGGTCATTGGTGAGCATCTTTCCATGTTCTACACTGAAGAGGACTCGAAAAGAGGTGTGCTTGAGAAAGAGCTTGAAGAGGCAAGGACGAAGGGAAAGTATAAAGGTGAAGGATGGCGTATCAGGAAGGATGGCTCCCGTTTCTTGGCAGAAATCACAATATATCGCATTGAGAGTGATATCTTCAAAGGATTCTCCAAGATTGTGCGGGATATAACAGAAGAGAGGAAGAAGAACACGTTTCTACAACTTCTCTCGAGGTGCGGTCGTCTGGCGGTGAGTGCAATAGATGAACGGACATTTCTCAGCGAGGTATGTAAAGCGATTGTGGAGGTTGGTGGGTACAGACTTGCATGGGTTGGTTATCTTGAGGATGGGGAAATAGTGCCGTTTGTGTATCATGGACATGAAGATGGTTATCTTGATACACTGAAGCTGAATTTGAGAGATGTGAAGAGGATGGGAGGACCCACAGGCAGAGCCCTCAGAACAGGAAGAACTCAGATTGTCAGAGATACAGCGACAGACCCCTCATTCGAGCCTTGGAGAGAAGAAGCCCTAAAGCGGGGATATCGTTCTTCTATTGCAATCCCACTGACATACAGGGATGAAGTAATTGGTATATTGAATATATATTCGTCAGAACCACATGCTTTCGACCAGCATTTCTTGGAGATTGGTGATGTAGTTGCACTTGGCTTGTCGATGTTGCGTACAATCAATGAGTTCGAGGATGTAAGTGTCAAACTTCTGCATCTTGAAAGATTAAGCACAGCAGGCACGTTGCTCGGTGGTATAATGCATGAAATAAAGAATCCACTGAGTGTAGCTCTCATGAACACAGAGCTTCTTCTGGACGAATCCAAGGAAATGCTCGAGAAAGACATGAAAATCGAGGAGGTCATCAAGAAATTGCCTGAAAGGGCGGAGATGGTGGAAGATATACAAACAGCGGTTGTGCAGATAAAGAACATCGTTGATGGTCTCATGCATTTTGTCCGAAAAGAGGAGGAGAAAGAGATTGTTAGAGTAAGAGATGTGGTGGATACAACACTAACCATGGTTGCCTATCCACTCAGAAAGAGCAATGTACTCGTTGAAAAGCATGTTGAGGATGTGAGGGTGAGGGCGAACAGGACTCAGATGATACAGTTTCTGACAAATCTACTCATCAATGCGATAGATGCTTTGGATGAAAAATATTCGGAGCCCGATGATAACAAACGCATTGTATTGAGAGCTTGGAAAGAAGATGGAAATGCGATTATTTCTGTGTGTGATTAGGGGATTGGGATGCCAGAGGAAGTGAGAAAACGCATATTTGAGCCTTTTTTCACAGCCAAGAAAACAGGAACTGGACTCGGGCTCTCGGTTGTTATGAACATAGTGGAGTCTCATGGCGGGAGGATTGAAGTAGAGTCAGAAGAGGGAAAATGGACAAAATTCCGTGTTAAAATGAATGCAGTTAGTTGAATACCAGTCGTTAGTTGAATACCAACCAATTCCGATTTAGACTCATGCAGAGTGCATGTATTCAGATGTGCAATGCATGTAAAAAGATTTTCTGGCAAGAAATGACACTAAAGCAAGTAATGAAAGCAAGTAATGACATTAAAGCAGAGAACGGCAAGCTTGGAAGGCAAAGATGATTGTGGTTCTTTCGATGCGAAAATCAACACTTTATAATTAATAAAATGTCAGCAAATACAATTAAACGAACGAAACAGTCTAAAACTTATTACAACGTAAACATTATAAACTTTAGAAAGTTTAGGATAAAATGTGGACAACGTGGACGCAAAAGATAGAGAGATAATCTCCATTCTTCAAACTAACGGGAGAGCAACCTTTGCAGAAATTGCAGAAGCCATAGGTCTAACTTCGATGGGTGCGAAAAAAAGAGTGGATAAACTCATTGGTAAGGATTTAATAAGAATAAAACCGCTTATAAACACTGAGAAGCTGAAAATTTTGACCGCCCTAATTGCTATGGAGCTTGAGAGTGCAAAAGCACTGGAAAAATTGCTCGAAAGATTTAGGGACTGTCCAAGAATCATAAAATTCTTCATAACAACTAGTGGATACAATCTCTTTGCTCTAATCTTTGCTGAGGACTATCACTCTCTCGAAAGTATAAGCTTGGAAAAATGCTCTTTAAGGAGCCAAGAAGGTGTTAGAAGATTCGAGCTGTATCCGATTCAGGAAATAGAGTATGATAGTTTTTTGGATATAAAAGTAGTTCCAAATAAGAACCGAAAGTATGCACCATGTGGTATTTTTTGTGGAGATTGCAAGAGATATGAACAAAAGTTGTGTTTAGGCTGTCCAGCCACAAAGTTTTATAAGGGTAGGCTCTAACCTTCTTGTCTGAACTATATTTCGGATTTGACTTTTGACTTTTTAAAAAACTGGAAAAGAAAAAGAAATTTAAAGCATTTTGCTGAACTTGAAAGAGGATGAAAAGGTTAAAAGACCTAAACATCTCTTGGTTTGCAACAACCCTCGGAAGTGGAGATGTGGCTTGGTATCTATTCCCTACTTATCCCTAACCGCTATAGCATCTGTAAGAACAATTAAGCTATTGAAGTTAATATATTGATTGAAATTAGCATAAGCTTTTACAAATAATCAAACTTCAATCTCAAAACCGGCTGCGGAAAGAAGACCGATTAGAGTCTCTTTTGTCCCGGTATACTTTCTCTCTCTGAAGAGGGGTTTGCATTGCTTGAGCTCGAGCTCTCCGTTAAGCAACTTGACAGCAAAGGCCATGCAAGTTTGCTCTCCACATTCCCTGCAATTCGTTCTGGGGAGGTAACTGTAAACATCCATTGCACTAACATTTATTTTCTCCTTTGGCTTTGACAGATCGATTTCATCCTTCTTTCTGTATGCTTCTTCGACAATTTTCTCTATCTCCTCCAGTGTTTTTATCGCTTCGGTTTCATTCTTTGTCTGGGTCATCGCAACAGAACCGTCTGAATGTATCGTTATAATTCTTATACCCTTCTTGAATGTTATACAGCCCATTTTTTTGCTGTAAGAAGAGTTGGGGATTAACCAAGCAACATAAGGCATTATTTCCTCAAAATCCTCTTTAGTATTTATTGTTCCTATAACTCTAATCTTTTTTGGGTCTGCAATGCACGGAAGGATTTCTTTAATTTCTCCCATGGCCCCATTTAGATTATAACCTTATTTAACCCTTTTGGTTTTTTTTATAAATTCAAGAATTTTTTTGTAGATATTATTATATACTATTATCATAATAGTGTAAAAAAGAGAACAGTGGAGGCGGAGAAATCGTGGGTGGAAAAATCATGATGAAAATTTTTGTGTCTCTGATGAGTCGGGTCGGATGCAGGATAAAAAGCCATAATCTAAATCCTGACTTTCTATGGGGGGTTTAGAATGCCTGAAATAGTTCTTACAGCCCCTGCTACTGAGATGAGCAATCATCACGGTAAAGAATTTCTCGGTTTTGGAACTTGCTCTCCTCCAACTGTTGTTCCAGCTTGGTTTATCAAGTCCTTCTTCTATCCAAAGATTGATTGCAAAGATGGTGTTGTTAAGCAAGCCCCCTATGGGCTAAGAAAGATGGAAGCAAAGCTAATGTAGGAGGGTTTTGATGTTGTAACTGTTCATCCCTATGATATCGAAAGCTGGCTTGATGATGCCAGGGTGGTCGGGATTTCGGTTATGGACCCCCTCGGTTTTGGCCCAGTAAGCATAACCTTCACAGCTTTTTTGGGTGGTGAGACCAGCACCAGAATAGAGTTTTTGAAGCTGATGGAGAAGCTCAGGCCTTACAAGGATAGAATCAAAATTATCGTCGGAGGAGCAGGGGCTTGGCAGCTTGAATGGGATAACCACTGGAAGAACTATGTTGACTGCATAATGATTGGAGAGGGGGATGAGATAGTTGCTGAGGTTTTCAGGAAGGCTTTAGATGGAAACTTGCCTAAAATTGTTAGGGGAAGGCCAGCAGATGTGAGCAAAATTCCCGTTATAAAGAACCCTTCCATAAACGGACTGATAGAGGTCTCAAGAGGGTGTGGGAGAGGTTGCAGGTTTTGTAGCGAGACGCTGAAAAGGAAGAGAGATGTACCCTTAGATAACATTCTCAAAGAGGCAAAAATTTGCTCAAGTGCAGGTGGTGTAATTCTGCATGCAGAGGATGTTTTGCTTTATGGATGCAAGGACCCGAAGTTTATTCCGAATGAGAAAAAGGTGCTCGAGCTTTTCAGGGAGGTAAAGAAGGTCGCTAATATATCATCCATAAGCCATTGCTCGCTTGCAGCGATATCATCAAAGCCATCTCTTGTGGAAAAGATTAACGATATACTCGGAATTGACAAAGGTATGTTCGGTGTTCAGACAGGTGTTGAGACAGGAAGCAGAAGGCTGATGGGAGAATACATGCATGGAAAGTGTCTGCCTTTCCGTCCAGATGAGTGGTGTGATGTTGTAGAGGAGGCTTTTGCTGTGATGCACGAAAACCGATGGGTTCCTGCTGCGACACTATTGATTGGCCTCCCAGGCGAGAGGGAAGAGGACGTGATAAACACGATTGAACTCGTTGAGAGACTCAAAGATTACAGATCGCTTATCGTTCCTTTGTTTTTCATTCCAATGGAGGTTTGTGCTTTGAGGAAGCAAAGGCTCTTTACGAGAGAGAATCTCAAGCCTGTCCACTATGAGCTCATGGGCCTGTGTATGGATCACTGTCTTCATTGGGTCGAGAACATAATGAAGGAGTACTTCAAAGGTTTGGAGAATTTGACACTCAGGCCCGGCTTCTGGGCGTTTGAAAAGTGGGTGAGAAGAAGTTGGAAGGAAAAAAGAAAGGAGGTGATGGTATGAGTGATGTGAGTAGGGTAGGATATTTCTTTGGAAAGCTTGCAAAAGACGATGATAAAGACAAGAAAGGTGAAGAACTTATAAACCTTAAAAAGGGACTTGAGGAGTTTTTTGATGGCATTAAAGAGCTTGAAGTTGGAAATTTCAAGTTTGATTTCCAATTCCAGACTGAGCTGAAGGAGAGAAATCTCATAACTAAAAGTGAGTGTCCCATTCATAAATACTTCAGCAGATGGTGCGATTCCGAATGCCTTAAATTTGTAGAAGGTTTTGCAAGTGCCTTTGGTGATATACGGGTTAGAAGAATCTCAAAGCAGCCAGAGAGCGAACACTGTATCTTTGAGTTCGAGATAGGTGAATGATGAGGCGTTTGAGAGGCATGAGGTTCCTGCGGTAATTGAAACATGCAGAAAGCTTTGTGCAGACTGGTTCATGCACTGCAACTTCATTCCGACGGGGAGACCAGAGACATGGTAAGTATGGACCTCACATGAAGGAAGGGAAGAATTGCTGAGGATTCTTTACAATGCAAACTCGGGGAATGGCAATTTAAGTTTGCTCTCTACCCCCTCCAATTTGCCCGCGTCTCTCTGCAATACGAGGCGGGTTTTATCTCATCCTACTTCTACAACCTCAACGCTGGGAAAAGGCTGAGACAGCTGGCATGATTCATTAAAGGCTGTGGAGCAGGGAGATTCTATAGGTCCATGTGCGTCAATGGCGACATCCAGCCATGTGTTAGAGAGGGTTGCAGTCAAGGTAGCTACGCTATTACTGCGGAGAGTGTAGGGCGAGAGCCTATAATTACTTTGGTGACTCTCAAACCATATCCAGAGTGCATAAATCATCAGAGGGAGTGGGAGGAACTTCTATCAACTATTTAGTGGGTGATGAAATCATTCTTCTTTTTTGTTTATTTTTTAAACCAAAACTATAAATATCGTTTATCATATAAAATCCTCCATGGAAAACGAGGAGATTCTTAGGCGAATGGAAGAGACGATTGGAGAGAAACCTTTGCCTCAGTTGTTAATGTCAAAAGTTGTGCCAGAATGGGCTCAAAGACAGATGGATGAAAGACAGTTTGTGATGAAGCTTGAGAACATTCCCGAGAAATACAAGCATCTTATAATGATTGCCGTTGCTGCTGCTGTTGGTTGCGAGATGTGTACGGAGGTATTTACAAAAATCGCCAAGCGAAGAGGGGTCAGCGATCGAGAAATAGGTGAGGCTATCTTGGTCGCTCGTTTTGCTCTCTCTTCAACAATCTTTGCAGCTGCAACTCCAGCTCTAGAATGGCTTGTAGGAGGAGATGATTGAAATGATGGACTTTCTAACTGCCATAATCGCACTGGTAGTAACTGGTATTGGTGTAGGTTTTGCGAGTGGTTTACTTGGAGTTGGCGGATGCTTCATAATGGTTCCCGTTCAGTACTGGGTGTATACAAGTATGGGCATGGATCCGAAAATTGCGATTCTTGTAGCATTCGGAACTAATCTAGCTGTGGTCTTTCCAACCGCTATGAGTGGGGCTTATGGGCATAGCAAAAAAGGGGCGGTTCTGTGGAGGGCGGCCATAGTTCTGGGAATAACCGGGGCAATCGGTGCAGTAATTGGGTCTATAATTGCAGTCCATCTTCCAGCTAAGGTTTTGACCACAGTGTTCGGTCTCGTAATCTTGGCTGGAGCGATTAGAATGCTCACAGCGAAGCCACCACGAGTGGAAGAGAAGCCCAACCAAAATCCAGCAACTTTAGCGGCTTGGGGAATAATTCTTGGAGTTGTGACAGGACTTATAGGCATTGGTGGTGGAGTGCTGATGGTACCTGTGATGGCAGTAATCCTCAGATTCGGGATGCATCGCGCAGTAGGTTCTTCAACTGCAGTGATGATCTTTACATCGCTTGGTGGTCTGACGGGTTACATTCTAAACGGTCTTAATGCAGGGATATACGGAGTGTATCCAATCGGTCACCTTGTTGGGTACTTCAATCCAGAATCGTGGCTCGCTCTCGCTGCAACAAGTGTTCTAATGGCTCAAGCTGGTGTTAGGGTTGCACACAGATTGCCGGCAAAGCAGCTGAAATACATATTCGTTGCGGTCATGATCTACATGGCTCTGAAGATGATTGGAGTTTTCGCATGGCTCCACTTACCAATTTGATGTGATAGAAATGTTGGGAAAGGTTTTGTTCGCAACAGAATTTTTCCTGACATGTATGGGCAAAGATATTGAGATGGAAACTAAGAAGCTTGACGGGAAAAACTCGTATAATAAGGCAAAAAAGATATAGAGCAAATAGCTGGCAGCTTGATGGTTTTGAGGTTAAGAAAATCCTAAAAATAGGAAATCCATAGGAGGAAATTCTGAAGGTTGCGGATGAGGAGGATGTCAGTCTGATAGTCATGGGCATTCACGGATGCGGAAGGCTTAGCTGCGAGCTTGAGAAGCTCACTGGTTCAACTGCCGAAAATGTTGTGAGACATGCCAAAAAGCCCGTGCTGGTAGTAGAGTAAATAAGGTTGATGAGGGGAGGGAATGAAATCCAAAGATAAAAAACCATCGAGGTTGGTGAAATTCAACAGGGTTTTCAGAAAGTACATGACTCTATGGGTTTTTGCAGCGATTTTTCTCGGCTTGGCTTTCGGCTACGAGTTTCCCAAAGTCAGGCTTAGCTTCCTCGTTTTGCCCTTGGTTTTCCTGATGATATACGTCATGATAATCCCCATTCCATTCAGCCTCTTTGTCAGGGTTCTGAGGACTCCGAAGGAGGTTCTACTCGGTCTGCTCACAATTCTGGTTGTAGCACCTTTGATAGCTTTTGCAGTGTCATCCTTAACTTTGAGCGACCACAGTCTTATTACTGGCTTCGTCCTTGCGGGGGCTGTGCCACCTGGCGGTATGAATGCTGCATGGACAGGTTTGCTTGGAGGAAATGTTCCTCTTGCCATAGTTCTGCAGGCTTTAACGCTGATAATCTCGGTTGTGCAAGTGCCATACACACTAAAATTTCTCGTCGGCACCTATGTCGATATTCCCGTTGGATTGCTTATACGAAGCTTATCGGTTTTGGTCTTTCTGCCCTTGACCGCAGCCTTCCTGACTAGGTTGATTGTGTTCAAACTCACAACGGAAGAGAAATTCAACGAATTCAAGCCCCTCTTCCCAGTGTTTTCTGGGATGTCAGCTCTTGCAGTTGTTTTCATAGCTGCATCCCTTCAGGCGATGAGAATAATTCAAAATCCGTCGATAATTTCTTACGCTCTTATCTCAGCCATAATCTTCTACATCCTGCTCTTCTTCACAGGAGCCATGATTTCAAGGCTTTCAAGACTGAATTACGAGAATTCAATTCCAGTAATATATGGAGGAGCGACGAAAAATCTAAGTATAGCGATAGCTCTGGCAATCTCAGCCTTTTCAAACTCAAGCGTTGTTTTTGGAGTTATAGCGTGTTTCATGGTTCAGATGCCAATGGCAAGTATTTTCTTCAGAGTGGTACCAAAAATACTAAAATCGCAAAATGAGATTTAATTTTGAGGATGATTGATATGAAAGCATTGTTTATATCTGGAAGTCCAGGAAAAAGGAGTAATACAGATTATTTACTCGAAATAACAAGATCTGTGACAGGTGGGGATTTTATAAAACTATCTGATTACAGCATAAATCCATGCAACTCGTGCAGGGCTTGCTTGAAACTCAAAGAGTGTGTTGTTAAAGATGACATGGAATTAATATACCCAATGCTACTCGAGAGTGAGGTCATAGTTCTTGGATCTCCAGTCTATTTTAACAATGTTTCAGCTCAAATGAAAGCTTTTATGGACAGAAGTTGGTGTATAAGGGGTAAGCTAAGGAACAAAATTGGTGGTGCAATAGTTGTTGGGAAAAGGTATGGAATTGAAGGTGCAATAACGGCTATTAATGCGTTCTTCTTAAAACATGAGATAATTCCAGCAAACAGAGGTGTTAGTGGACTTGCTTTTGGAGAAGGAGAAATTCAAAATGATCGAGAAGCAATAAACTCTGCCAAGGAGCTAGGGTACAGAATAAAAGAATTGAGAGGATTGTTTGGAATTTCACCAATAAATTTATAAATAACTTTGTAATATTCAAAATCAAGACTTGAATATTGTGGTAAGATGTGCATGGATTGCGGTGAGCACTGGATGCAGAGTAAAAACTTTTAGGATTTTAGGCGGGTGGTTAGGGCGCTTCACTGCCCAACGAGGTGGCTCGTCATAGATTGCCTAAAGTATGGAGCTAAAAGCACGAAAGAAATACTTGAGTGCCTGCTTGAGAAAGATGAAGCCATAACTTCTTCAGGATTATACTACCACTTGTCAGAACTGAAAAATGCGGGAATAGTTGAGGTTGCAGGCTACATTGAGCAGAAAGGAGCACCACAAAAACTCTGGAAGTTGAAGGTTAAAAAAATTGTTATTCCTCTGGTGGAAGAATGATTGCAATAGAAGCCGAAGGGCTTAAGAAGAGATTTGGTAATATTGAAGCTCTGAAAGGTATATCGTTTAAGGTAAAAAGAGGGGAAATTTTCGGTTTCCTTGGTCCTAACGGGGCTGGTAAAACTACTACTGTTAGAATTTTAACGGGCATAATAAAGCCCGATTCTGGAAAGGCAAGAATAAACGACTACGATGTTGTTGAGGAAACTCTAAAAGCAAAACAGTCGATCGGAGTTTTACCTGAAGTATCAAACGCATATCCCGATTTAACAGCTTGGCAGAATATAATGCTCATTGCAAGCCTTTACGGGATGCATAAGAGAGAAGCTGAGAAAAGAGCTAGCGAGCTGCTTAAAGAGTTCGGAATTTATGAAAGAAAAGATGCAAAGGTTAAGGGATTTTCAAAAGGCATGAAACAGAGACTTATGCTTTGCATGTCACTGATAAGTGATCCCGAAATTTTGTTCTTGGATGAACCGACAAGTGGTTTGGACGTCCAGAGTGCGAGAATGATAAGGGAAAAGATTTTTGAGATAGCAAATGAAAGAAAAACTGTTTTTCTAACGTCTCACAACATGGATGAGGTAAATTTACTGTGTAATAGAGTCGCCATAATAAACAAGGGAAAAATCGTTACAGTAAATACTCCCGAGAGATTAAAGAGTAAGGTTGGTGGAAATGTTGCAATTGAAGTGAGCTTTGGGGGCAAAGTGAAGTTAAACCTTGAAAATGCAGAGAGATTTGGAGACAAATGTGTTATTTACACAACCAATCCATATAAAACGATTTGCGAAGTTGTGGATTTCGCTAGAAAGAGTGGTGTAGAGATAGTTTCGATTAACACTCGGTCTCCAACACTTGAGGATGCCTTTCTGAAACTTTTGGAGGTGGAAGGATGAAATGCCTATCAATTGCAAAAAAAGATATAGTTATGTACTATCTGAAAGGTCCGGTTGTAATTTTTGGCATTCTGCTACCTTTATTCCTGTTTCTAGCGTTCTGGATTGGCAGGAATTTGCCTATGAACTTCCTGATTGCAGGTTTGATTTCAATGACTGTCTTCTTTGCCTCAACTTCTGTCTCGCCAGTTATAGCTCCATGGGAGGGGCAGATGAGAACACTCGAAAGACTGCTTGCATGTCCTATATCAACGACTACAATTGTTTTTGGAGACATTCTTTCCTCGATAACCTTTGGGATTGGCATATCCTTCGTTCCCTTGCTTTTAGCTTTGGGCTTTGGGCTGATGTTCAACCCTATCATAATTCCAGCAATAATATTGGCTGCCTTCTGCTTCTCTTGCTTGGGCTTGCTATTTTCAGCCTATCCAGCGAACTTACCTTCAACCGTCATGATGATTTCCTCGCTAATTCGCTTTCCGCTTATATTTATAAGTGGGATTTTCATTCCAATTCAGGAACTTCCTGCTTTGGGAAAAACAATTTCAATGCTATCTCCACTAACTTATTTCACAGATATAGTAAGGGTATCCTTTGGAATGAGTCCATTTTTGCCATTCTACCTTGATTTTATCGTTTTAGCTGGGTTTTCGATTGGATTTTTAGCATTGGCTATAAAACTCCATGAGCATGCTTTGTTGAGAAGATTATGATGTTAGATGTAAAGAATAGTAAAATTGTGAAGTTTTTACATTTCATCAAGCTGAAATGGTTG
>Ga0164318_10001789_pt1 | contig 19467 bp, 4 predicted proteins | sample GuaBasSedimGuay9_FD_113734 | JGI IMG/M metagenome (GOLD analysis project Ga0164318, IMG submission 113734) | Subseafloor sediment microbial communities from Guaymas Basin, Gulf of California, Mexico - Guay9, Core 4571-4, 0-3 cm | ecosystem: Environmental > Aquatic > Marine > Hydrothermal vents >... | reverse complement strand
CAGCTAATGATCCTCTTTAATGGGTGAACACCCCCACCCTTGGCTGCTTGTGCACAACCAGGATGAGAAAAGCCGACAGCGGAGTAGCAAGCCTCGAGGTCGATGTGAACTCTCGCTCGAGACGACAACACAATTATCTTCTTTATAGGAGAACAACTATCAAGTCAAGCTATAATTTATTCATAATTCTTTCTATTTTAGAAATATGTTCTTTTAGTTTAGATCCAATAGTTTCTCCTTTATCTTTTCGCATAGATATGGGGTTTTTTCTTTTTACTTCATTTTGAATAATTTCATGGAAAATTTTATCCAAATAACTCCTCTTGGGGGATTTTGAATTTATTATCCCTGTGTTTTTGGCATCTTTATTAAACAACTCCCACGAATAAAACAAATTAAATAAAGAGATGAGAATTGTCATAATAAATAAGGGAATCATAATAGATTCCCATTTCTTTAAAAAATCAAGAATATACTGGGTATCAATATTGTATGTCCAGTTTTTCGTTTGATTTGCGTTATTTATCAGCTCTGCATTCTTCGTATTATTTGTTATTGTTTGATTATAGCTATCATTTATAGGAACTGGCATTTCTTCAAACACAAATACTAATTCGCCTGTTTTGTTTTCTATTTTATTCAAAAATACATTCAAATCAGTTGTATTGTCATTATTCAAATCTATGTGCTTTTCAGATGACAAACAAATATCATAACTTTTTGCAATTGACTTTAAATAAATGCAGGCATTTGTTATTTTGCTGACATTTAATTCATATCTTTTATCCATAAAATAAAATATTATTAAATCTCCCTGCCTCACAAATAATGTTTGATTGCTCTTAATATTAGACGTAATATAATGTTTTACTTGTTGAGTTGCGTTTTCTACAGGCGATATAATGATACCGCCTCCGCTGCTGCTTCCTCCAGAAGATGTTTGTTCTTCATCGTTATTCTGTTGCTCTTCTTCACCCTGATTTTCCGTTAGCGCAAATAAAGAAAATGACGACATATTCATCCATATTTTCCCCTCAGCAATATTGCCTAAAAGTTCAATCCAGTTATTGTTTATTTGTGAATTTAAAAAATCATAACCTGATTTAAAAACAACCAAATCATCTGGGTTGGAAACATTTAAATCATTGTAATGAAATTCTGCAATATAATGAGAAGAAATATTGCTATAATTTATTATATCAATAGCATAAGCGTCTTTTACAAGATATTGTTGTTCTCCGCCTATTTTATTGCCTGTATCAAAAATATCTGAATTATCTACATTTTTTGATGACAATGATATTTGCCTGTGTTCTGATATCGTTATATTGGGTATTATAATGCCAAAAAATGTATCATTTGATAAAATTTCAATATCCAGACTGCTGTTTGGCACAACAAAAACAATACTGTTATTTGTTTTATTGGTCAAGCCAGTCAGGACAGCTTTGTCCAAATTAGACCTCCTGTATTTTATTTCAACTATGTCGCTCCCATTGGTTAGATTAATTGTATGTGTTGTATTTGAAGAATAGATGCTGATTATTTGAGAATCAAAAACAGACGAGCCATTTATGTTAGTGATGTTTAAATAACAATAGTAATCGCCGGTTGTATTAAAAATAAAGGATGCATTTATAGTTTCATTTAAAACAGGCGACGAAAATGAACTAAAATTAGCTTTATGCAGCATTCCAATTGTGCCATTATCCGTATCTGTAATATTTAAAGTAATATTTTTTATATCTGATGAAGATGTAAAATTTATCAAAAATATAATCGAATCGTTTATATATCCGAACGTCGTATTGACTGTGAAATTATGAATAGATAATTCCTTTGTTAGAATGTCAAAATATATATAATCAGTATTATTGTAATTTCCTGCCGTGTCATTGCACCAGAACGTTATGTTGTGCGTCTCTTGGGTTAAACCAGCAATTTTTGCAGAAAAATTTTTATCCGTGTCTTTATTCATTTTTATATCTGATCCGCTGTTATCCAATTCATAATTGCACCAACTCCCGTATTCATCTAAACTAATGTTTACCCAGATGTAAGTCTGATAATAAGTAGTGGTATTTTTGGGGCTATACACAATGATAACCGGCTTTGCTGTATCGATTGTAAAATATTCATAATTGCTTTTGTTGTAATTTCCGGCTGTGTCATTGCACCAGAATGTTATGTTGTGAGATCCTTCCGGCAAACCGGATATATTTGAAGAAAAATATTGACTAGAAATATTGTTCATTGTTTCATTAATGCCGTTGCCGTCCAATTCATAACCGCACCAGCTTGCATTTTCATTTATCGTAATATTCGTCCATATCCATGAATTATTATAGCTTTTGTTTTGCGGCGAAATAATGGTTACATTTGGTTTTATTGTATCTACAGTAAAATAAACAATACTTGAATTTTCATTTCCTGCTGTATCATTTGCCCAGACCATTAATGTATTGTCTCCCTCGACAGCAATTATAGTTGTATTAGGCATAAATGTTGTATTATAATCAGCAGAATTATTATTATAGCGCCAAACAGATATTGGTTCATTTGAAGAAACATTTAAATCTATTGTTTTGTTAGTATAAATATTATTATTGTTTGGAGAATGAATTACTATCAATGGAGGAACTTTATCTGCAAATACATTAAGAGCAAAAATATTTGAATTTCCTGTATGATTAAAAGAGTCAATGCAAGCTATCTTCCATTCCCAATATCCGTCAGATAAACTCTGAGTAAAGTCCTGTGTTGCATTTTTTTCAATAGATGAGTCGGTAATATAAACGCTGCTGTTTATAACCAAGGAGCAATTTATTATTAGTGAAAAATCAGATACATTGTATTTAAAAAGCACATTATTGCTTGCAATCCAGGTATCCTCATTTTTCGGCGATATTAAATTAATTGCAGGATTATTTGAATCAAGACTGAAATGCTCGTAAATACTTTTGTTGTAATTTCCTGCCGTGTCATTGCACCAGAAAGTTATGTTATAATTCCCGTCATGTAATGAGATATTTTTGTAAAAATGTTTAGAATCAGTTTTATCCATATTAATATTATTTTGTCCATCAAGAGAATATCCGCACCAGCTTGCATTTTCGTTTATTGTAATATTCGCCCATATTGAAGAGATATTATAGCTTTTGTTTTGCGGAGAGTCAATACTTATATTTGGTTTTATTGTATCTACAGTAAAATAGACAATACTTGAATTTTCATTTCCAGCAGTGTCATTTGCCCAAACAGTTGCATAGTGCTGTCCATCACCGGTGATGTTAAATGTTGTGTTTTGGCAATTGTCCAAAAACACTATTGAATCAGAGTCAATTTGATGCCAGCATTTAGATACATTGAAATTATCAGATGCAGTAAAATTTAAAGGCAAACTCTCATTATAATTATAAAAAGCATTATTTTCCGGCTTTTGTATTGATATAGCAGGGTTAGTTAAATCAACTGCAAAATATTCATAATTGCTTTTGTTGTAATTTCCTGCTGTGTCATTGCACCAGAATGTTATGTTGTGAGATCCCTCCGGCAAACCGGATATATTTGAAGAAAAATATTGGCTGGAGATATTAGTCATTGTTTCATTAATGCCGTTGCCGTCCAATTCATAACCGCACCAGCTTGCATTTTCATTTATCGTAACATTCGCCCGCATCCATGAAGTATTATAGCTTTTGTTTTGCGGAGAGTCAATAGTTATATTTGGTTTTATTGTATCTACAGTAAAATAATGTCTTTTTGCTCTTTTGTTATTGATGCTATCATTGCACAGGAAAGTAATATTTTTGTATCCTTCTGTCACTGAAACATTCTTATACCAATATGTCTCATTAATTTTTTCCAACAACTGATAGCGACTAGTATTATAAAAATCATAACTTATATTGAGAGAATAACCACACCAAGTGGAATTTTCATTAACCGTAATATTTGCCCAAATCCATAATCTCTTGTGATAAGAATTATTGAGGGGGGATATAATACTTATTATTGGCGGTCTATTATATGTAAAATATACAATGCTTGAATTTGTATTTCCGGTTGTGTCGTTTGCCCAAACAGTAATGTTGTTTAAACCCTCAACAACATGACATAAGTCTGGGTTAATATCATTGCAAAGCGTTGTATTTGATAAAAAAAATATTTTTGACACCTCATTTAAATAATACCACCATTTTGAAATGTTCTCATTTGCAGAGACATTAAGAGCAATAGCTGTGTAATTGTAAGTTTTATTTTTTGGGCTATGCACATAAATAACCGGCTTTGTTGTATCAATTGTGAAATATTCCCAACCACTCTGATTATAATTTCCCGCTGTGTCATTGCACCAGAAAGTTATGTTATGTAAACCTTCAGACAATCCAGAGGCATTTGCATAAAAGTAATTTGAAACCTCATTATCCATACTAACATTCCCTTCATTGTCTAATAAATATCCGCACCAATCTCCTGGCTCATTCAAACTAATATTTGCCCAAATCCAGGAAGTATTATAACTTATGTTGTCCGGGGATTTCATAGTTAAAATTGGATGACCTGTATCCACCATAAAATAATTAATTGATGAATTTTCATTTCCTGCTGTATCATTTACCCAAACAGTCGCATAATGCTGTCCATCACCAGTGATGTTAAATGTTGTGTTTTGGCAATTGTCCAAAAACACTATTGAATCAGAGTCAATTTGATACCGGCATTTAGATACATTGAAATTATCAGATGCAGTAAAATTTAAAACTAAATTTTGTTTATAATTAAAAATAGAGTTATTTTCAGGATTATGTAGTAATATATTTGGCTTGGTTAAATCAACTGTAAAATATTCATAATTGCTTTTGTTGTAATTTCCGGCTGTGTCATTGCACCAGAATGTTATGTTGTGAGATCCTTCCGGCAAACCAGATATATTTGAAGAAAAATATTGACTAGAAATATTGTTCATTGTTTCATTAATGCCGTTGCCGTCCAATTCATAACCGCACCAGCTTGCATTTTCATTTATCGTAATATTCGCCCATATTGAGGAGATATTATGGCTTTTGTTTTGCGGCGATATCATTGTCAAAACCGGCAAAGTCAAATCAATTGTAAAATGCCATATTTCGCTCAAAGTTGTATTTACAATGCTATCTGATGCCATTATGCTCCAATTGTAAAATCCTTCCTGCAAAGTGACGTTCGTTGAATTTTGGATTGTTGATTTATTCAAACTGTCATTAATATAGATATAATAAATAATAGTGTCTTCTGTATCATTGTCTGTTGAATTGTACCTGAATGTAATATTTATTTTATTGGAGCGATAATTATTTGTAGGGGATATTAAATTTGGTGTAGTTGGAGGATTATTGTAATTTACAGAAACATTCATAAGACCGCTTGTATTCATATTGCCCCATGTATCATTTGCGTAAACCGTATAATTATATTCCCAGACATCCTTAAGACCTGTTATATTTTTATGGCAGTTGTTTGCTGATTTGTCCATTGTGATATTTGTTCCATCCCACCAAAGAATGCATGCGCTGATATTGGAATTGTCAATAATCGTAGCATTTATGTAAATACAGCTTGTATTTATTTGAGTATTATTTTCAGGTGTAGGCGATACAAATTTTATTTTTGGAAGTTCTGTTTCCGGCCGCAATATTAATGGTTGCTGTCCAAAAGAAGCCACGCTTATGTTAATCACTCCTGTTGCTGAACTGTTCTTTAGTATGTATCCGCTCTCGTTTACAATTTCCCATTCGCCAAGAGCATATGTATTGTTGGGTATAAAAAAACTGATATTTTTGCCTGAAGTTATATTCATTGTTGAATTTAATTTTAATTCGCTATTATTCCAAAGAGTGTTTATCAAATTAAATTCAGCTGATTTTATATACGGCCGATTAATTATTCCTGTAATGTTAGCATCCCATATTCCGGCAACACTTATAGTTGATGGCAAAAGATTGCCATCTGTGCTGATATTTATTGAAGATGAATTTATGTCCAAAACAAATGTTGTATTTGAATTTTTAAATCCTGCCAAAATATCCGTGATGCTGCTCTCAATATTAAAATGCATAATCTCAGATTGATTAATCTGCATCTCATCAATATCTGCAAGCGTATAATTAATATTTTGTGTATGTATTTTTAGGGTATTTGCTGAAACATTTACAGATGCATTGATAAAACCCCATGACTCATTACTGTCATTAGCATCAGGACCCGGCAGATTGTAATTAAAAAGACCAACGTTCATCCAGTAAAAGGATTTGGACTCATCTGTTTTCATTTCAAGATTTAATATAGAACTGAAATTCGGTCTTGTAAAATTTTCCAGCCAGTCAAGGGTTGCATTCTTATCAATGCAATCAATACAATGCCCTGTGTTTGTCCAATTATAAGATGTATTTATATTATATTTATGGAGTGCATTGTATAAGTCCTGACTTTGCGTATAATTCACAAATGTGTCATTTTCCCCGTGAAAGAGTTTCAGAGGCGCATACTTAAAATTCTGGGGGTAATAAAGAGCAGATCTTCTTTTGTATTCAAACGGATAATCTGTTTGATTGCCGCCTATTTCATATTCAATTAATGGACTCCATGAAGCATTGCCAATATTCCCATTGTCTATTTCATCCTTCCATAATGACATATTGCTTATGCCAAACCAGCTAACTCCTGCTGCAAAAATATCAGAGTTTTTTGCCACTGCTACTGCACTTGCACCGCCCATCCCTATCCAATAAACTTTATTTTCATTCACCCTAAAATTTGTTTTCATATAATTAACAGCATCCAATACATCATGCTGCAGTCCCATCCATCCCAATTCCGTTCCGTTGGGATAATATGAATAATTTTCTATGCGACCATAACCCTCTACACTAACCATAAACCAGTTTCTGTCATTTACTGCGTCAACAAAGTCTTCATCAAAACAATCGCTTTTATTTGACAAAAAATCATGAGTGCATACTACCAAAGGCAATTGATCAAAATCATAAACGCTGTAATTGCTTGGTATCAGAAATGTTCCTTTCCCTTTTTTTCCATCAAATGATCTTGTGTATTCAAAATCTATTATTTCCATTACTCTTGGATTTATACCAAATATCACTTTATACACTCCTGAATGATTCATTGCGCCATTTAACAGTGCGGTATTCCATAAGCCCAATGTTCTATATTATTTCCTTTGCAACAACCAAGTTGACTATCTGTCGTTCCAATTGGGTGATTATATAGATATGCGGTTATCCAGTCGCCAAATATTGTTTTATATCCTGCCTCGGACCATTCCTTGTTAAATGTATCATTGCAACTACATCCATTACTTAAATTTATTGTATTTGTAGAATTTTCCCTGTCAAATGCTATGGATACAATTTCAGGATTTGGAATCATCCAAAGATCAATATCTCCTGAATTGCTGTTTGTTTTTACTGTTAACTTAAATTGCTTGTTTGAAAAATCATATCGCCATGTTCCAATAGATGAATTGAAAAAGATGCTATTTCCTGCAAAAACACTGCTTGTAGCATTTATAGTTGTAATATCATCATCTTCTGTGATATATATTCCATCATTTGCATTAACAGATTGATTATTGTCAAGAAAATCATTTGGACCTTTTTGAAAAAATAAGTCTGTTAATATGCCTTTGTCTGTTACAAAAGCATAATAGTAAAACATCTGTGAAGATATATTATAGCCCCCGGAAACAGGAGTAATATTAATTATATCATGATAAATATCTATTTGTGTTGTATCTATATTAAATAATATTGAATATTCGCTTTTTTGTTTCATAGATGTTTGATCATTTATTGCCCAATATTGAACATTATTTTGGAATTCTGTTATTGCTTTTGCTTCCACCCCTCTATATGCATTTAAATGCATATCAAACAATACATTTTCTGTTGTTGTAAAAGTAACATTTCGCCATATATAATTTGCTCCTATTTCATCATATAAATCTTCATAATAAGCACTACTTCCTGTTTGATTAATCATAAGGCAATGACTTATATCCGGCGCAGCATAAAAATCTATATCTCCAGAGTCAGGAGCAGTTTTTACAAATACATCAAATTTATTTGCATCAAATCTGTATGTCCAATTTACCTTTGAAGAACAAAATTTTATTTTATTGCCTGAAGTAATATTACATGTTGCATTTATAATTACAGAATTGCTGTTATTTGCTAAATATATTCCGTCAAAACCAGAAGAAAAATAATTTCCAAGTATATCCATATAGCTTCCCGCTGCATATAGATCCCTCATAATCCCTTCTTCTGTAATAATTGCTGTAAAATTTGTTGCCGTAATATTATATCCGCCTGAAATTTTGGTTATATTTACTGCGTCATTTTTTTGTGCAAAATTGGATGCATTTAATTCAAAAACAATATGATATTCTCCTCCGGAAGTCATTGGATTGGCTTCCTCGTATAATGCATGCAGACCCCATATTTGCTGACTATTGGAAAACACAGTTGTTCCTGTAGCAGAACCAACTGGATCATTCTGCAAATACATAGAGAATAATATATTTTCAATTGTTGTGTAAGTTGCATTTTTCCAGTTGTAATTAGCACCAATGCCATCAATTAAGTTTTCTGAATTTGCAGTTCCTGTTTCATTAATCCTAATCATATGGTCAATATCTGGCACTACAAGAAAATCTATATCTCCTGAAGAATCAGACAACCTGATAACAACTCTGAATCCATTATTGTCAAATTTATAAATCCATGTCCCGACAGAAGAATTGAAAAATATACGATTATCAGAAATATTATAGTTTATGGCATTAATTATATTTTCCTCTCCCGAACTATTTGCCAAATAAATTCCATCAAGTTTTGGCTGTATATCATCGCCAAGCATATCCCAGATGCTCCCGGATATAATAAGATTATCCATTATTCCTCCTTCTGTAATAGTTGCTGTAAAATTTGTTGTTGAGATATTAAATCCATTTACAGTTTCATCTATAGTTACCGTATCCTGCTTTGGTGTGAAAGAAGAGGCATCTAATTTAAAAACAATATGATAGTCTCCGCCTTGTTTCATAGGATCACAATCAGAATCCCCATACAATCCCCAAATCTGGATGTCATCATAAAATGTTTTTCCATAATCTCCGGCAATAGAATGACTATCAAGATACATACTAAATAATGCATTTTCAAAAGTTGTATAAGTTACATTTTTCCAGAGATATGCATTTCCAATACCCTCACTTAAATCCTCAGAATTGGTCGTTCCTGTTTCATTAATCATAAGCATATAATCAATATCAGGCGTTGCAAAAAAAGATACATCTCCTGAAGAACTTGTTAAATTAACAATAACGCTGAAATTATCTTCATAAAACTCATATGTCCAATTGCCAATGCTCGTATTGATAAATTTAAGAGTTGTGCTTGCATTTACATCATTATCGGGGATTACAATAATTTCATCTTTTTCTAAATAAATTCCATTAAGCCCGTATTGAAAATCATCGCCAAGCAAATCCCAAACGCTTCCGTTAATATATAAATCAATCATAACACCATTGTCATTTACAATTGCAGAATAATTTTGTGCCGTAATATTGTATCCTGTTGTGATATTTACTATTGATACTGCACTTGCAGACGGCATTATTAGAAGCAGGAATAAAACCGGCAAGCATAACAAAAAATATTTTATATTCATATTGTACAATCAATCACCTCTTAATGCCAGTAAGACAGACAATAGTAAAAGCCCATAATAAATAATATAATTGAGCCCATAAGCCGTATATTTTTTATAGTGTATAATGTGTTTTTTTTAGATGGTTTTGACTCGCGCAATTCGCATGTTTTGCAACTGCTGCAGTTTTTTGGTTTTTTATTGCCGGCAAAATCAAAAGTAATCTTTCCAAGCAGCAATCCAGCTACAGGATAGATTGAAGAAGCAAGACCAAAAACAAGCATTAAAATCAATGCTTCAATTAAACTCGTGCCAAAAATTAATGGAATAATTAATACAATTTTTATGCACGGTGTTATGCCTCTGAAAAAGCCCATACTAAAACCAATATTTGGATGAGGCAAACATTTTTTTGAAGCAAATAGCCAAATCCCAAGTATTATGCACATCACTCCAAAAATTAAATTTAAAATTTTTGGGGAAATATAAAATATTTTTCCAAATGCGCTAATTAAAACACCCAGCAGCATTAATCCAAATAATCTGCCTGCTATGAATTTTAGGGCTAGTTTCGGGCTTACAGAAGACATGCCAAAACTCAAAAAAATGCACATTAGATAATTGAGAGAAAATCCAAGCAAAATAACAGTTGTTAGCTTTTCCATACAATAGCACCTCCTGCAAATAAGATAAGCAAAACTACAACCAATGCCAATATATTATTGTTGGTTTTAGAAATTTTTAAATATTCTTCATTTCCGCTAACCTTCTCGCCACTTATATTTGCTGCATATTTTATCAGGCAGTTCAATACATCTGGCGTCTCAACTGCATTATATGCAAAATAAATAAGATTTTGCCCGTTTGACTGAAAAATTATGGGATATTTTTTGCCGTCAGCATATACTGCCCCGATTTCCTGAATTCCCATTGGATTTGTTATTTTAATTTCAAGATTAGTTATATTTTCGATTATATTGCAATATTTATTTAATACAATCATGCCCGAAACATTAATTGATTCTGCCTTTTGCTCAATGCATGGAACAAATGGCGGATTGCCAAGCCAAAATACATAATTATTTGCAGTGTATTCATAAATATCTAATTGGTCCTGCTGCGGCATTTCGTCAAAATAATTAAATATCATTAAATCACAATTTGCCGTATTTGTTTCATCCAACTCCGGCAAAGACAAAATTGTTATATTTGCATAACTAATTTTGCCTTCAAGCATTTTATTTGCCTGACCGGTTATGCAAATTTCTGCATTTGCAGTATTTGCCAATATCAATACGACCATAGCACCAAACAACAACTGTTTCATATATTTCCTTTTTCAATAATGTTTTTTAATTGATCTAATGAATTTTTTGCTTTATCAATATCTTTTTCATCTCCTGCTTTAAGAGCTGCGTCTATTTCTGTTTGCATTTTCTCTATCTGCTCATCTGATACAGGAACCTCTTTGCCTTTTTCTTTTTTCATATTTGCAATGGATTTTTGCAATTCAGCATAATTTTGTTTTAGATTTTCCAATTTTTCCTGTTTTGCTTTTTCTTCATATTCTTTTCGTTCTTTCTCCGCCTTTTTGACTTCGTTTTTGAGTTCATCTTCATCAGCCAACTGAATTTCTTTTTTCTTTGGTGTCTTCCCCAATTTTTTCCACTGGCTGATCATTCTTGACTCAATGGACTCCAAATATATGTCCACCATATTAAATGCTCCCTTGCCAAGTTTTCGTGACGCCAATTTTAATTCAAGTTCCAGATCAAATACATCTATTCCCAGTTCTTTTAGTTGTTCCATCTGGTATCTTATATCCTCCAGTTTTATATTGTATTCATCATAATGTTCTAATTCATCATTGGATAGTCTTTTTACTGAATGGTATATTGGTCTGAATGAAACAAAATACGGACGACCCCTGTTAAACGCAGCATTTTGCATCATGCCTGTGCCAACAGGAGCTTTTACTATTGACTGCACCATATCTTCGCCATATTTTATTTTTATTCTATCCATATCATCTTCATTTCTTGTTCTCATCTGTATTTCTGTTCCAATATTTGCCTTTATCTCCCCTACAAAATCTGAGAGAACCTGTGAAATAAGCACCAACCCAACGCCCCACTTCCTGAATTCCCTGCATCCTCGCTCAATTTGTATAAATCCCTGACCTGAACCTCCAAATTTGGATAAAAGGCGATGCACTTCATCGAAAACTATTAACAATTTCAAATCATGGCTTTCTTCAAGATTTGCTCTGAAAATCTGTCTGATTGTATTGACAACAAAAATATCTATATCTTTTGGATCTATTTTGCTTATATTGAATATATTTATTTCATTTTTATCCAAATATTTTTTAATGTCAATAAGTTCCCGCGCATCTTTTATTGTGCGCACATTTCCGTTAAATGCTCTTACATTTGATTTTTTCATTTGAAACTCTGGGTAATGCCTAAGCATATATTTTTCCCTGCATTTTCTCAAAAATCCTGTCCATTGCGCAGTCGGATCAAATACAATTACGCTTTTGCCATGCAATAATGCTTCCTCTATAATTACCTGGGATGCTATTGATTTACCTCCGCCAGTAGAACCTGCAACTATTGTGTGCATTTGCATATTGTTCAGGGGAAGAAATGTCCTAATGTTCAGTTCTGCAAGTTTTCCAATATAGCATGCATTTTTATCAGGCTGCGGTAATGTGCTTATCTCCAGTTTTTGATGAAATCTTCTTTTTTTTGCCATTTTTTTCTTGTAAACAAATATAACAATTGCCGATATAATAGCAAACAATATCAAAGCAAGGTATGTCCTCGCAGGTATGCCGAAAAAATCCCTATAATACCATGGTTCAACAATACTGATATGAGCCAGGGAAGATGCCTGCATTGTCTGATTTTTGTCTGCCGTATAATGAGCATTTGCCTTTAAAATATATTTTCCAAGAGGCGCATCATTTGGTATTTTAATGCTTTTAATTAAAGAAACTGTTGTTTCTATTGCAATGGATTCTTCTGTCTCTAAAAGGACTTCTTCTGTTTTTCCGTTAACTAATTGAAGATTTAATTGTATATCCACTCTTTTTGTTTTTCCAAGATTATATATATTCGCCTCTAATTTTAAAACCTCGCCCGGGGAAATCTTATCTGTTAGTGGCTGTATCTTTAAATCCAGCAAGGACTCGGTTGTTTTCAATACTCTTATATCCACAGGAATTCTTTTATTGAAGTCATCTGCAAGAATTTTTATTGCTCCCAGATAAAGACCGGGTTTTGCATATAAAGGGATAAATATCTTCAACGGAAACTCAACTTCTGTTTGCTTATCAATAATTTTTACTGGATTTTGAAAAAACATAAAGTCAGCGATGCCCTTTCCAGTTATATTTGTTGTTATATCAAGCGATTTGTCCATATTATTTTTTAATCTTATTGCTGTTGTTGTGTCTTCACCTGGATATAATTGCAGGGATATGGAATTGGTTTGCATATCTATTCCATGTTGATTATTTGTTGTTGAATTCAGCAATCTTTGTACAATTTCTTTTAATTTATTTATTTCATTTTCCATTTTAGATAAATCCATTATCATACCGCTGCTGCTTCCACTACCACTACTACCGCCACTACTGCCGCTACTTGTAGTATATGTCGGAGTATTTTTAATGGTTGTATTTTCTTCATAAGTAGGGGTTATTTCTCCCACGACATATGCAGAAAAACTGCTTATGTCTGTCTGAACACTGCCAATATTTTTTATAGGATTAAATATTTCCCATGAACCATCGCAAACGCCTTCTGAATAGTTCCACTCTCCGCATTTATAAATGCGAAGATTGTTTATGTTGGATACCTCTGCTTGATCATAATGAAGCGTGATCATCCCGGAAGCATTAATATTTGCATTTACTGCAATACCAGCAATATCTTTTGCACCTTGCGGCAAGCCTATTTTCCACAATTCCACTTCGTCCAAATCAATAAAATCTGATGAAAGTGAAGTAATATTGACATTGTTTAGATAAATTGTATGATCAAATGCCTGTATTTTTATATCATAATTTCTTTTGTGCAGTATATTGAACAAATTATACTCGCCATCAGATTCTGTTGTAAATTGATAGAGAATTTGTTCATCTATATAATTCTGGTTTTCCCTGTAGAACGTAAATGTTACAACCACGCCTGTTCCATTGCTTCTTAGGACATCGCCCCTGAATTCCGGCAGGTATTTAAAATACTCAAAATACTTGGATACATTTGCCCAGTTTCCTTTATTGTCATGCAGTGTGTAAGTGAGATTATAATCCCCTATTTGCGTGAAATTTTTGCTAAAGTAATATACATTGTTGCCTGATGAATTTAGTTGATGATATGAGCTATTAATTTCGTCAGGGTATTTTAGTTCGGCTCTGCAGGCACTAACATTTACTTCATTATAATCTGTAATAGTTGCATTAATATTAATTTCCCCATCAAAAATCTCGTGCTCTTTTGTATAATTTTTTATTATTGGCGGGAATACATCTTTATAATAAACACTTTTATTATCATATGCAATCAATGTATCATTGCCAAAAAATATTGCTTTTAAGGTCAAGTCATATTCCAATTTTTCTGTTAATTCCGGTGCAGTGCATAAAATTTCCCATTTTGCTCCTTCTGCATAATAATTTGCAGATAAATTTTGGCAATCCGCACCGCCGATTGTTATTTGCCAGTCAATGCTGTCATTTTGTTCTTGTCCCAAATAAGATGCATTGGCGTATATTCTCATTTCTGTGCCAGACTCTATGCCTATATCAGGGGATATTTGCAGGATATCAACGGAATGCGTAATATTAAACATCAGAGGTATTGCAATTGTCTTTTCTGAACTTGAAACATTTATATAATAATAATATATTCCTTCCTCTTTTGGCGTTGTGAAATAGGCATCTATGTATTTAGTTGATTGTTTTTGAATATTAAATATATTTGGATCAATTATTATGTGCGAAGTGTTAGAAGAAATATTAATGTCAAATTGTGTATTTCCGATATTTTCTATTGTCAATAAGCCAAGAGTGCCGGAATTTTTGCCGCCAGCAGTAATGTTTTGTATTGTATGAGTTAAATTATAATTTTCATCTTCGGGAACATTGACTTTAACAGTTACAGAACCGCTTTGTGGATATTCTGAATAAACATTGGAACTTATATCTATAACTCCTGTATAAGGGCTTCCAAAGATATTTGGATCATAATAAGCCGGAACAGTAATATTTATTGGTATATCCCAGGAAGAATCAGGGGCAATATATTCTTTTGTTGATGGAGTTATAACGCTAAACTCATCGCAAACTGCACTTTCCTCTCTGCAGTTTGCATTAATATCTATTAACCCTGATGTTCCTATTGAATTCACAGTTATTAATGCTGTTCCTGTGCCTGAATGATTAATAGTTATTTCTACTTCATCAGGCAAACTCATTTCAGGAATTTGCAAAACCGTTTGATGCAAAATAGCATAGGCACTGGAATTTTCAATAATAAATGGCGAGTTATAGCCATCAATTTCATTTTGCCAACCCCTTTGCTCTGTTGTTTTCTTTATCCAGCCACCGAGGCATTTCCTTGTAGTATATTCAAAATCCTCGCAGGCATAGATCTGTAAATCTTCTTTCAAATATCCTTCTATTTCGCCGTCTGTGTAAGTCATTGTTATGTTTCCGGCAGTTGCTGTATCCATCAATATAGACAGCCCCTTGATGCCAATAGCACTGGCAGGAAGATTGGTAAAATCACCGCTTCCAATATTGTCCAGTTCAATAAAATCCCTTGACAGTGCTGTAAAATCTACATTTGAAAGCAAAATGGTGTAACCAAAGACCTCTATTTTCATATCATATAATCTTCTGTCTATTATTTGAAGGTACTCTCCTGTATCTGCGTTGCTTGTAAAGTAATATTCTTGTGTTGCTGTGCCTGGCGTAAAAAAAGTAAATATTGCATAAATCGGATCTCCGCTCGTGGTATTTAACACACCTGAAAACTCATTTTGCGTATAAATTTCAAAATATTGCATTGTTTGATTTTCATTTCCTGTTGTATCATTTGCAATATATTGTATTCTATATTGTCCTATTATCGAAAGAGATTCATTTAATATTTTTGCGCTGTATTGATTGCCATCTTTATTTAAAATAATTTGACCAATATATGTCTCATTTGGATACCATATTTTTGCAATAACAACATCCACTTCAACATTATCCTCTACAATTAAAGACAAACTTACATTGCTCCCGAGTTCTGTCGGACTTATTGACTGTATATATTTAAATTTCGGCGCAGTAACATCTTTATAGTTTAATTGTTTTTCTGTATTCCATATATTCACAAGACCCAATGGGCTGTTGTAATCTGCGCTTACTCTGAGAGAATAATTTTTTCCGTCAGGCAAAGACGGAGCATTAAATGTGATAAGAGTGCGGTTTCCCTGTGCCTGGGCAGTGGACATGCATTCTGTCTGGTTTACAAATACAGTGTATGTTGTGTTTTGAGTTGTAATATAGTCCTCTCCGTAAATCAACTCAGTTACTGTCTCTATAGAATTCCCCGCTATAACACTTTCATTGGAGCTAATGCTTACAACATCAAGATCTGCTATGATTGAATTGAAATCTATTAAAATGGACTCTATTGTTGCAGGCGCTGTTGTGCATGTAATGTTCAAAATGCCGTTATAGTATTCATTTTCATTTGGAGCAGTATAGTTTAATTCAATTACATAAGTTTCAAATGGTTTAAGTCCTGTTTTTACGGTCTCTATAAGATTTGCATAAGGCGTAAAATTGCCGTAGATTAAAAAACTAAAGTCCGAATCCTTGTTTCCAGTATTGGTTATATTAATCTCGCTGTTAATTGTTGTCTGCCCGGATACGGCATTTATTGTGATATTATCCTTGTTTTTTTCCCACGAAAGCGTAGAAGGAACAAAGACGGTTTTTTCTTTTGTAATTGCGTAAGCACTGCTTACCTGGATTGTAAAATCTTTATTTCCTGTTGTTGCACCCTGTGCAACAGTTATGTTCATAATTGTGGTCTGCGGCATGCCAATATAGATATTCTGAATCCACCCGGGAGAATAAACAATATCCAGATCCGAATGTTTGTCAAGAGTGCTTATGTCAAAATTTGTTCCATTATCATTTCCTATGGCGCTTATATTAAAAGCAGTGGAATATGTTTCTCCGTGATTAATTGTAAACCCTGGCTCATCTCCTGTTATGATAAATGTATAATTGGAATCCACGGTAAGATGTATCTCAGTTGAGTTTGTTTTTATCTCTCCATTCGGCATTTTCCATGTTACATTAAATTCAATTGGATAATCCCCTGGCACTGTCTTGCTTGGAATTGTTATTAATATATCCTGATTAACGTTATTTCTTGCAGATATATTGCCGAGCGTTTTGTTTTCTCCTATCCAACCATCTGTTATATTTACAATAGTAAGATTGGCATTATATGCCTTTGTATACCCAAGATTGCTAATAGTCAGCCAGATTGTAACATTTTCTCCAGTATCCTGCGTTATTTTTGTTGCATGCGGAACTAAAAATTCCTCTATGCCCAAAGTGGTTTCATCAACAACTCTAAATTTTGAGGCATTAATTGTTTGTTTACCGCCGGAATCAATTGCTCTTGCATATAAAGTGTAATTTCCTGTAATTGTTGTATTTGTATAATTTAACCGAAATGTGCATTTCCTGTCAGTTGCCCAGCATTCAATATAGCTCGGGGAATATGTTTCATTTACAGATGCATCTGGCTTTGATACATTAAAATAAAATTCATTTTTTTGAAGCCCGGCATCATCTTCAACATAAGCGTAAAATTCAATTGTATTGTTTATTTCAACGATGTTCAATTCTTCTTCAAATACATAAAAGTTTATGTCTTCAATTGCAGGAGGCGTATCCATAATGCTGTGAAATGTATATGCGGTTTTATCCATAGGGTTTGCAGAATTGTTGTGAAATGCTATGCCGACCCCGATATTGTTTTTTGCCTCTGACCATGAATTTACAAAGATGCCAAATGAGTCAGAAGAATTTTTCTCTATCCATATATATGTTGGATTATATGATGATATTCCGACAACCTTGTTTTCTGTCAGGCAGCCAATATCGGCACAATTGGTGTCTCCCAGACCGGTTTTTATATAAGTAATACTAAAATTAACCGGGATGTTTCCAGTATTATATAAAGTAATGTTTCCTATCAGACCTTCCTGATTCAATGAAAAATTTGCTGTCTGGTTTTCTTCCGGCATAAAATACCATGTTCCATCCGGTTTTACATTTATTGTAAGGTTGGTTTTTTGCGATTCTCCGCTTGCATTTACTTCCAATATTCCAGTATAATTGCCAGGATCTTTAAATTCAGGAACAGTTATATTGACTGAAAGATTGTAGTAATTGCCTTCAACTATATCGCCCACAGAGTTATTGAAATCAATCCAATCCTGCGGCATTGTTGTCGGATAATACGTAATTATCGTGCCAGTCAGTTTTGCATTGCCTGTGTTGTTTATGATATAATAAAATGTGCTTGTTTTATTGTGTTCAAATGATTCATACCTGTCTTTATCTATTGTAATTTGCGGATTGACTATTATAGATAAATTAATTGGCTTGCTGTATATTTCAATGCCTGTTCCAAAATCAACAGTGGTTATGTTTATTGTGTCTGTGTAATTTGCTCTGGTAAAATTGTCTAAAGCAACAGTGATATTCAAAATTGCGTACGACTCTGTATCTATTTTATCCCAGCCGTTAATTTGCAGCAGCCAGTTGCAATCCGGCTTTTGATAAATAGGATTGAATGCAATCCAAGAATGCATTGTATTAGCAGAAACATTATATCCAACTGCATTTCCAATATTTGTAATAGCAACAGAATAGCTGTATGTTTTGGAAAGATTTTTATTTAAAGTAATGTTATTGACAGATAGATTTAATTGAGTGTATTCCATCAAATCAATAGTTGATGTGGTTTGCTTTGTCAATGTTGAGCCGTTGTTGTTTTTATATTCTGCTTCCCATGTAATAACATACGGCTCGTGCTGAACCTGCGCTGAATCAAGAACAGTAATATTAAATGTCTCGTTGCATGCCGCCAAAGGCGTTAAATTATTGCAGTTGTCCCATACCTTAACAATAGTTCCTATTGTAATAGGGCTATCTGTCTTGGTTATATTTGCATTAAATAAAGATGCATATTGCTGATTGGCTATTGTAGCGTTGAGCAAAAACGAATAATTTTTTCCTGCAGCAAAATCATCTATTATATAATCAGGCACATGAAAATCAATAATTGCAACTGGCTCATCTATCTGCCTGCTGAAATTCAGTTTAGAAGGATTATAAAATGCAGACTCATTTTGGGCGTATAATATAAAACTTAAATTTCCGCCCCTCAATTCACCGCTTGGACCGACAGTAAATTGTTTTTCGCATACGCTAAGACCATTGCATATTTTGCTTACACCCTCTATTGTTATATTTATCAACCCGTTAATCGGTTCGTTTGTGTCTGTCCTGTTGTAATAAACAGTAATATTGTATTTTGTATTTTGCCCGTCAGTGTAATTTACAATATCTATGTAGTCAATTGCTGTCGGGACAAATGTTCCCATTTGGATTGTCTTTGTTCCCCAGAATCCCTCGTCGTCTATTATTTCAACAGAAATATT
>Ga0164318_10001788_pt1 | contig 19470 bp, 23 predicted proteins | sample GuaBasSedimGuay9_FD_113734 | JGI IMG/M metagenome (GOLD analysis project Ga0164318, IMG submission 113734) | Subseafloor sediment microbial communities from Guaymas Basin, Gulf of California, Mexico - Guay9, Core 4571-4, 0-3 cm | ecosystem: Environmental > Aquatic > Marine > Hydrothermal vents... | reverse complement strand
TCCCATTCTCATTTTGATTCCTCTATTGTGATGGTTGAGGGTTCAGAATCCTCTGGCGGGGCAGTGTACTTCAAATTTTCCCGATAATAGAAAATAATTGACTGTTGATGTTTAATATACCGTTTAAGGTCTGCAATATTGTTAGCCAGGGTTTCATAGGTTTTAGGGGTAATGGCATAGTAAACGCTTGTGGATGCCTTTCCAGATCTTAGATCTTTTAGATATTCATCCATGATTTCTGGGGTTAGAACCTTCCATTCAACTCGGCCCATGATAACCCCATTAGGTAGCGGCGGGTGGAATACCGGAATCTGGGCAGTCCGATTCTCTACAATCAACGGGACCGACTTCGCCTGGAATAAAGCACAGGAGCTTAAGAATATAGGCATCAATAATATGATCAATAAATTCTTCATTCTGTTATCTCCTTGCAGTTATCAAAATGGTATACTTTTAAATTCCGTATACTACCGACCAATCCACAGTGGGGACATTCTATAGTTTCTTGCTTTCGCCCGAGCTGAGCTTTTGACATTTTTTCTCTTGTTTCTTTCGTAACAATATGTCCCATATGGGATCTCGACATTTTGTTTTTGGTTTCGTTAGATGCTTTCTTACCAGTATTACTTAGTGACTGTTTCGCTCTAGATTCTAATGACCTTTTCTTCCCTAGATGTGTAGCTTTTAATATGGCCAAGTGCTCAGGTGAAGGTTTATGTTTACCTTTGTTACTTTCTGATATTTTTTTTCTTTGTTCTTGTGGGAGCTTTTTACCATAATGCCAACTATCCCGACCCTTGGGGGTATATCCCCCCGCTGTACCCTCACCGCCGCTAGTCATATTATAACCCCCTGCTCCAAAGGTGTTAAACTTAGCAATATAATATATCTCAGTAGTTTCTAATTCTCTCCTATTCCCAATATCATCCGCCAATATGATCCACTTAAAGCTGCTTTCACCATATTTACGGATGGCGTTATGAAAATAGGAATTATCAGAATTATTTTTCGCCTTACGGAGATGAACTGTCCTTCTGTTCCACCTCCTTCCGGATTCAAGGCCTATATAAGATTTATTATTTAATTGGCATGTTGCTTTATATATTCTCATTTAACCCTCATCTCTAGGTTTGGTTAATTCCTCTAGATCCTTTAAAACCCCTTTGGTCGAGCGGTTGATTATTCTTTCTATCAACCCCGGCTTTTTAATGCTCAGGTAATTAAGATCATGCTTAGCAAAGGTTTTCTTAAGTTCGCCCAGCTCATCCATTGCTTTATTGACTGCATCTCCTAAAAAGAGAAGTCTATTTTGATCTTTGACCCTGGTGGATTCTAACTTACGAACTGACTCGTTGGCTATTTCAACCTGATTCCTTGCTATCTGAACATTTGCCATTTCAGTGGCCACATCTTTGTTCAATTGAGCAATTGTGGACTGGCTGGATTTGTAGTATAAAGTAGAAGCACCGCCCATGATAACTATGGTTAACATCAGGCCTGCTATAATGTATTGTGTTGGTCCCATTGGTTCCTCCTATACCTTTATTTAGGCTAAAAAAAAAGGCGCCTAAGGCGCCTTTTAATACCTGCCAATAACGGTTATCTGCCACCGATAAGAGAAGGTCCAGCTCGTTCTACTGCTAGGTCTTTGTCACGAGATAGAATCTGTTTCAAGGACTCAGCGGTAGGGGCTTTGGTTGCTCCTGCTGGTTTGTAGGTCTGAACCAACTGATGGAAATAATCCAATCCGTTAGAACCATTAGACAACTGTGTGTCCTTGAGAACGGTCCAAAGTTCAACCCCCGATTTCTCTGCTCGCTGTAGAGCACGAAGAAGTCTTTTCCGGTCGATGGTATCAAGATGATCCGGGTTGATGAAATAAACCGTGCCATCATCCCAGGTCTTCATAACAACAACTTCTTTACCCATTTCTCCTTGGCCGTCGTTAGGCGACAGGATCATGGTGTTAACTACCTCTTTAGCTACCTCACCCTCTGGCTGGTAGTTCTCTCCACGAACATCATCGGTTAGAGCATTTGCAATTGCTTTATCTTCTACATTTGTAGCCATTTTTAATTTCTCCTTACTGCTGGATTATTCCAGACTTACCGCCCCAGGCAAAATTGCTAGGGACAAGAGTATATATCATTGGCCGAAATCAAGATTTGAAAAGGGGGATGAAATTGTCTACGGTATCTGCAATTCTTTGTAAATTCCTCTGGCCCAAGTACTGTAAGAAATAGAACAACTCGAATTTACCTAAACCTTCTCCTACGTCCCTCAATTCATTATCCATTGAGGTTATAACCTCATTTGGCTGCATCTCTAAATGCATTAGCTCCTGATTCCTCTCATAGAGCTCCTTGACCTTAACCATCTTAAATTCCCCGGGTTTCTCCTTAAGCGGCTGAGTGATGTCTGGAATCTCATGGAGCATGATCTCATTCATCTCGAAGGCATCACCATAAAATGCTTTTTTGAGTTTAGTTTCAAAGATCCGAGGATAAGCCGAAGGTATGTTATCACTGCTTTCCCCTGTTTCGCCCCGGATGCATTTTAGAAAGATAGCATACAGAGGATCTTCAACATCTACCCAACACCCATCATGAACGCCTTTCTTCCTCATCGGATTCCATTGCTGAACCCCTTGATGTTTGTGAAGTTGATGAAAGTCACCGTCATTGGAGATAATTACATGATCTGCTTCTGGGTGAGTTTGGATAAATCGGGCGATCCAGTCATCAGCTTCAATCAAAGGCTTTCTGAGAACTATCATCGAACTGTGATCTCGCATCAATGTATAGAATTCTTCGATCTGAAGATAGAAATCAGCGATGCCTTTATCCTTTTTTCGTTTCTCTTGTCTGCGTTCCTTGTACATCGGCAGGACCGCTTTTCGCCATGATTTACCCTTATCGAAGGCTAGAACAATTTTGTCCGGCTTGTGCATCTTATAGAAGCGATTGAGGCTGAATAGAGCAGTGTGAATGGAATAAGAGTTAATCTCATCGGCCGTGCCGCTCATTCCTACCTGAGCGAATCTATTCCGCCATAGAAAATTGGAAGCATCCACAACCATATACCTCTTTCGGCCTTTTGGAGCCTCAGGCTGTTCTTCGAGGTCAAATGTCTGTTGCATGATTTACCTTATCTTGTGGTTTTTTAATTCGGGTTCTCTTAGCCTTTTTTGGCTCTGGGTCTCTGGTCCCGGGATATGTTAAAAAGTGGAAAGGAGGTTTAACTGAGGCTATCTGATATGAGGCAGCGTCCAATGCCATGGATAATCGTTCAATCGCCGGCATATCAATATTCCGAGTGGCATATAGGACAGCGTTCGCAGGCTCCTCACCCTCTCCGATAGCGGCAAAATCATCTACTGCATGAAGAACTGCATAATCCTCCTGTACTATATAAATCTCTTCACGATAACCGATCAGAAAATAATCTCCGCCTCGGTTAGGATTTGATCCCCCAAACCCTCCAATATGGAAAGAACTTTTTACGGCATCTATAAAGCTGTTGTAAAGGTAATCCCCAGTGGACTGATTCTCCATCCTTCCAGGAACGACGAGAGAATATTCCAATAGTTGGCCCATTCGAAAAGACCCACAAAAGCCTATTAACATCTCGCCATTCTGAAAAATCTTTGGGTCGGATAAAACCATTTGGGAATGTCCGTTACTCCCCAAGCTATCGCATCCAAAGTGTATACTACCTGTCTTGTTGTCAACAATAGAAACGACACATGTCATTTTAAATCACCCCGTTATTTTCCTTAGTTGCATCTTCTGCTATTCGCATTATTTCTTCTTGGTAGTCGTCATAGTCAGTGGCTCTCATAATTCTCTGGAGCCACTGACGGACGGCATCTTCGTCATCCTCACCTTCAATCCCATTCTTAGCAAGTTCATTTATAAAATGATCATTCCAATCTAATTCTAGAGAGAATCCCTCTCCGGTGTTACCACCTTCGCTGACTATTTCAACATAGGGTCTTTTCCTACGGTTGGCCAACCATTTTGCGAACTTGCTCATAGGAATCTCCGGTTATGAATTACCTATTTTAGAAGGCATAACATAGAATGTGAATAGTCCTCGATCGATGCTGAGGATACCTCGTTCGCTGATACCAATATTAACGGAACCTTGGACTAAGGCTAATTTGAGAAGTGCTGAGATATTGACAGCGTTGTATGAATGACTCAACTTACCGTCATATGTACTAGAGCCGACTGAGGTAGAGAAAGAATCTCCATTCTCATCGGATACCATAAATTGAATATCGCCTTCATCAATGGTAAACTGGAGCTCTTTAGCAGGACCGAAAGCATTAACTGCATTCTGGATTGCTGAGACGTCATCAGTTTTCACGACAAAGGAGGTAACCGCTTCGTCTAGAATCTTCTTGGGGGCCTTCACTGATGCGGGATCACCACATCGGTATCCAGCTTTGACCCCATCGGCTTTCAAAGTTAATCCTGTGATAAACTGTTTGGTCTCTGCAACCATATCTGCAGTATCACCTTCACCTGATAAGGCGTATTCGATAATAAAATTGGGCTTATCCTTTACTAGCTCCAAACGAGCTTTTAGTTGAGGGATCCGGGTTAAAGCTATGGCTGCAGGAAAATCTGGGACTTTATCGGTTAATAGGGCAATAGTGCCTGTTTCATCAATGGCCCGAGTTCCAAGGTCATCAAGTACTGCTCCGTCCATTCTCGCTGGGTTAAGGGTGCTAACCAGGTCAACGAGATAAGATACTGCTTCTTTACTAAGTTGTGTCAATTTCTAATCCTCTTTAAACTATGGATGAAACTTGGTCATAAAGCTCTTGGCATTCTTCGAGAATATGATTCTCTTCGTCCAATTTACCTTTGAAGACTAAGCTTGCGGTTTTCTTAAAGACCTTTTTAAATGAGGCCTTATCTTCTTTAGTGTTTCCACCAAATTCTTCAGCGGCTACATCACAAATATCGCCGAGATGTTCACGTTCGTCTTTAGCAACCTGAAGAGCTGCTACTGCTTCACTGAGCATACCTTTAAGCCTGACCGCGTCGTCTTTGCTGTTAATGGTCATACTAAAAATATCTTCATTCGCCGAATTCCTTCTAGAAATTGCGGCTTCGATTTTATGATTTGCCTGTTCGATCTGTTTAGTTGTTGCCATTTTCTTTTTCCTCTTCTTCGTTATTCCATTCGGAATCTATTTTTTCTCCGAGTCCTTCTTCTGCTTCTGCTATAACCTCGGCAGTAACTCCGGTGGACCCAAATGCCCCATCACCGCGATCACCTTTAATCATTCGATCCTCGGCGTACATATCTTTTAAATCGGTTTCCACCAATTGATGTAATCCCACCGGAATCATAACACCCTGAACCAATTTATCACCCTCATCGATATAGACTGGGTTTTCATTGTTGGTGTTAATTACATTGATATGTATTTCTCCGGTGTAGCCGTGATCGACTACCTGAGCTCCAACAATCAGACCAAACTTATTGGTAATTCCACTCTTATTGAAGAAAATCATTGCCCATCCGGCTGGGACTTCCATTTTGATTCCAGAAGGGATCAAAACCCTTGCTCCGGGAGCAAGTTCGCAAATTGAATTTTCCCAAGTGTGTTTGGGAACAAAGAAGTCCATACCTGCATCCCCTGGATTAGCTCTTCGGGGACGGTATGCTCCTTTTCTACATAGGGTATATCTTAGTGCTGGTCTCTCTTGATAGAGAATATTATTGGTCGTCATTGTTACCTCCAAGGAACATTATATGATATGAAAGGAGAATAGTCAACATAACTATCTCCATTTTACTGGTAATGAGCTTCAATCGCTTCTGGCCCAATCCTTCACATCACCGGCATCGCCGTCCTGGACTTTTTTACGAGCTGATCCGCCGAAATCTTTCCAGGCTGGATTGTCATCACGAACAGACCAATATAGTTTATCACCTTCCTTTTCAAAATCGTGCATATCTTTACCGTCTGCGGTCATACTAACGGGGTAAAAAAGACTTTTGAATAAAAGCTCATATAATTGCACTTGGATTGCCTGACACCGTTTTCCTTCGTTACCACCCCATAGATTCCAAATGGTCAATGGGTTTTTTGTGATACGACAGACTAAAATCGGCATAATTGTATCTTCTCGGGTCGCTAAGTGATGCAAAGCTCTGAGTCTTTGAGAGCCAACCCAAGGCCACCAATCTGGGCCGCACAGAACTGGATTTCTAACTGGTTCGTTTCGTAGGTTTTCGACAAGCTTATCATTCAAAGGCACTCTCTGCTCTAAACCTGAACCAACCTTAGTAACAAGAGTTTTAGAGTCCATTGTCAGCCATTCGTGAGGTGGCAGATTATGCTTTAAGCATTCTTCTGCTGAAATCCGATACCACCTACCATCTATCTTGATGTTTTCTGTAGCCTTTCTTTCTGTCATTTTAAATCCTCAATTATCCTTATTTTATGTATCAAAACTCAAATAGGCCTTCCGATTGAGATACTGAAACCCCATATTTCGGAATTTTCCATCCGGTGGCTTGGTATGTTGCTTTTAATTTCTGGTCGATTAGAACGCTGCCCATCTTTTCCAGATCGAATGGAAGATCTCTGAACCACCCCGGAATATCCTGTTCGTCAGTAGGGATAGAGATACTTTCAAATCCCCATGGGTTTGGTTTCAGATAATAAATCCTAATTTTCATTCCGCTAACAATCTGGGTTCTGGTTCTATCATTCTTTTCTTTTAATACCTGATTCCAATTCATTGAGGCTTGGACATGTCCAGGCACCGAAATCTTTTTACCTTTAGCAATAATATCCCATCGAGTCCTATCCTTATCATCTCTGGTTTTATTATTTTTAAGGTCTCTCAATAATCTATTTTCAAAGGAATTCAATTCGTCGCTCTCGATAATGGATCCGGTATCAAATCTATCTTGTCGATCCATTAAGCTCCGGAGCATCAGGCGATTATTATAATCTTCGATTCCCTTAAGTCCTTTGGGCATTCCAAAATCTTCTAATCCTAAGGTGTTAAAGAAATCTTCTCTAAATCCACGGATAACCGAATCTAAATCTTCCTCCGTTTCACCTCTAAGAATACCCTCTAATATTTCTCCTAAAAATATTTGAACCTTGACCGGGGTGGAAGATTGCTTAACCTCCAGGCCCATAACCTTAATCTTATCAGTGGGTTTGCCCTCATTGTCAATAATATGCATGGCATATCGTTTTTTATCAACAAACAGTGACCTATCCGCAACAACTTCTCGGCCCGCTTGAATCCTCAAAGCCCGTTCCTCGTCACAGTTATGATTGTCTATCATGTATTTTTTGAATGTTTTATTAACAGTCTCGGAAATATGATCGGCATAAACCACGGCCTCTCTATTATTCTGAACATGATAGATTTCAAAATAACAGGAGTCAGTGTCGCCGTAAATAATGCTACCGGCATTAATGTCGTAGTTGTTATCTTGAAATAATCCTATCTCAGACATCATATGTTTGGTAATACCTTGACCTCCCAAGGTCGTGCATTCAGCTAAGGCGAGGTTGAAAAAATGGGAATACCTATTACCCAAAGCACCATAAGCTGAGTTGAGCTGGATCTTCTTCACATGCTGTAATCTATTATAGTGTTCCGCTGTCTCTATATCGCCTTCTTCATAGGCCTTTTCCATCTTGGCTTTCTGAATAAGTCTCTGATCATACCAATATGCTAAAACCTCAGGTACCAATCCGATAATATCCTTTCTGGCTCCCCAAACGAAAGGAGCGTTCGGCAAATCTCTGTCCCAGGCCGAGCCAGACTGAACCCCGGCTTTTAATTTTGTATATTCTGAATATTTTTTATCCGTAATCCGAATGTCTGCACATTCATCATTCTCTGAGCGAATCAGACCTTTATCCCTAGCCTCTTTTAATAGAAGATCCTCTCTGGTTTCTCTCCATTCAGTATTCATTTGCTGGGGCCAAAGAATATGTTGACTCGGGTCAGCATTAGCGGTAACCGTCTCCGGGCTGATATTCAATGCTATGATAACATTGGGATACAGAGAATTAATATCAATGGACCCGGTATAGCCATGAATCCCTCTTTTATTAATACCTAAGGCCTTATCCACGAGCTCGTGAACATAAGCCCCAACGAAAAAAGTGGCGCCATGGTCTCTTTTGCCACCCTTCGTGTGACTATCCGGCTTCTTCTGGCGCTCTTTCCAGTATTCATAATCTCCGCTATGCGAGATATATTTGGGAACGCCGTAGTCAGCGCCACAATCGGGAATAACCTGGTTCCTTTCGTGGTGAGCCCAAGCCATAAATGCCTGGTCGGTCATGGTCACAGTTCCCAGAACATCGCTTAGTTTACAGGTACAGTCATGAGCCATTTCATTCAGGAGACTAAAGAATTTGAGTTTCTTATCTAAATCCCTTAGCAGATTAGTATCGTGAATATTGTAGACCAGGAACTTCTTATATTCATTTCGGTACAGCGCCGGCAGATTTCCGGAATATTCGATCTTACCATATTTGAGCTCGAATTGAGCTATATTTTCTAATGAGTAAGACGGTTGCTCCACGAAGGTAAATTTCTTATAGACCATCATGTAATCCAAGCTGACTCTTCCTGCCAGCTTATACAGGATTTCTTCGCCGGAGCTGAATAACATTTTAACTTTTTTGGTCGAGGCTTTAAGCCCGCTTCGACATAAAGCCTTCAAGGCCTCATCTTCTTCTAAATAAAACTTGAGACGTTCCATTACATACGGAACATCATATTTGTCGCTATTCCATCCGCTGAGAATATCGGATTCCTTTATGGACTTCAAAAAATATGCCAACAGCTCAATCTCGGTGTCGCAGTAGATTACTTTGTCGCACCCTAATTCTTCAGCAGTGGGGAGTTCTCCAATTTCATCGACTGGATTTAATCCAGCTTTCCAGGGTGGCACCGTGATTAAGGTAGTTTGATCCGACCATTGGTGATATACCGAAACCGACATGATTTCGCCATATGGATCTTCCATAGTGGGCCAACCTCGGGTTTGGAGGTCCGCATCGGTTTCAATATCGAAGAATGTTATATTGAAATTTGGAGCTTTGTCTCGGTAGTAGTGGGTTGCTAAGATTTTTAATTCGGGTGATATATCGCTTTCGAATACAATATCATTATGAGACTTAACGAACTCCTTTAGGACCCACCTGTTCTTGAAATCCTTCTTGACTAAATTGTCGCCGAAGATGCTCTTGGGCATAGTTCGAGATTGGTTTATATTATTGGAATTGGCATCTTTGATATAACAATAATAAGGGGCTTTGAACTTCCGCAGAACCAATTTCCCTTGAAGATCCCTTTCCCAGACTAAAACTGTTTCTCCATTGCTGGATAAAGCACTGTCGATATAACTCATTGGATTTTTTTAAATCTCTTAATATCTACCATGTTTAGGAAATCTGAATATGTCATCTTGGTATATCCTTTAAATGATGTTCACTAATTGTTTCATATTTTTCTATTGATATACCCGGAATGACTATAACTTTCAGTTTGGAAGATGGTATTATCCAGTATTTAAAATCTTTTTCGGCAAAGTGGGATTTTCTAGATCTTAGAAAAAGTTTACGATCTGCTCTATTAATAAACTCTTCAATCGGGCCTCTGAGATACATGTATATATCGCTGCCAGGATATGAAGCAATTGCAAGGCTTCCCCATTTCAGACTGGGAGTCATAAAGCGATCGGGTATCATTACCGCCTGATCATTTTTCATTAAAGCCTTATTGTTCTTGTAATAGAGGACTTTGATGCTATCTCTCCGATGATCGGAGAGCTCTTTACTCTTTTTCCAAACAGACCTGGCTGTGGTATAGTCCCCGGAATATAACCACTCACCCTCGTGGCTTGCAGAAATAGCATCTGCCACATATTGGGGTAACCAGTGGGCTACTCGATGATTTTTTAGAAATGTCTGATTCCTTGGGTCTGGTTTAGGCATCGCAGCCGGACCAACATTTTTATATTTTTTTACTAGCTTATCTGGATCCATCATGCTTTTCCGCCTCGATCAGTTCTGTAATGATTTCTCTATCAATCTCATCTCTCATCTCATCTGCCATCAGAGTACAGGCATCTTCGAAGTTAGCCGATGGGTTAATCAATTGCCAACCCAGACAAAAACCTTATTCCCACAATCCCAAATCCTATCATAATTATTCATTTTCATATTATACCACTCTGATTTTGTTTTGTCAAATTGGACTAACTCTTTTTCTAATTTATGCTTCTGGAACCTATTTCGGCTCAACAGATTTAGATTTTCATTCCTAGTGAAATAAAAGTAATTGGGAGAACTGGTGTGGCTATGAGTGAATCCCAGGTTTAAATACAGATCTCCAGTATTCCACCTCCTATCAGAGTAGCTTATTATATTTTCCGGAGAGTAATCTCTCACAAACCTTTTAAATAAACGGCTAGCCCCACCAACTACGCTGGTGTTTATCTTATTACAATACCGGATTAACTCCCATTCGTACTTCTTACTAAACCTGGATTTGCCGAAGGTCATCAAGGCGGCCAGCTCATCCTCTAAATAAAGACCTAGGTTAACTGAGCTAGCACAAGTTCCTTGGATGTGATTTTGGATTAGGAAAATCTTTTTGTCTTTGGGATTAACCTCCCTGATCTCACATTTCCTGGCATAGATCCTCTCTGATAGACCTAATAAATTCTTGATACGAGATTCTACTATATCCCTCTTCAAAACCCACTCATTTTCAAAAATATGAATTAACCGGATCCCCTGTTTTTCACATAGCTCTGTTTTATCTAAGTGATAGGTTTTTGAAGTACCTCGCAATTCAGAATGCCAATAAATCCCATCGAATTCGAATGCTATTTTTAGATCCGGTAGGTAGAGATCTAATTCATAGGGTCCAATTATATTCCTAGAGTTGCAGGTAACTGGGCCAACAAGATCTTCCAACAGGTTAAATATCTCTTTCTCTGGTCCCGACTTTTTCCACAACCGAACCTCTATACCGTGTTTCTTGGCATAATTGCCAACGGTACAAGGGGTAGAGTTATTCTCCTGGGCGATTTGGATAAGAGATTTCTTTTGGATAATATGCTGCTGATAAACCCAATCTGGATCTTTTAACCGCTCTAATAACGATTTACTCATACCCAGCTGTTTATGGTATTCAACCCCAATCCCTTCTAGGTTAGTCTGTTTTATCCTATCTGTACATTTGTCTAATTTAGCAAAATGATCGACCCCATACCTTTCTAGGTTAGTCTGTTTTATCTTATCTTTAACAATCACAGCCTGATACGGATTTTCAACTCCATATCTTTCCATCGTGGTTCTTTTTGTCTTATCCCGATTAATCCTAGATTTTGCAGAACATCTCGGGCTGCACCAAGTAAAGTATTTTTGTACAGCACCCCATTTAACGGGATCTCCACATTCTTTACATTGGGGAATGGCGTCTCCATTTTCCAGATGCCAAATTCTTCGTCTTATAGTGGAATCATCCGGTAGAAAGCCTGTTAATTGTACAATATCCTTAATGACCGGATCCTTTGCTATAACTGACATCCTTTTCCCATGGATATATTCTAGGATAAGGGCTCTATCCAACTAAAAAATGCCTCGTTCATCTAGATCCTTCTTATAAGCATGAAGCGATCCGATAAAATAAGTCAGGTCACCACAAGGCAATCCCAAAGCATCAGCAATATGTTCTTGTAAACCCCCAGCTAAAGCTAGGTCGTAGCAAAAATGCTCCAATAGATCATTGCTGCGGATAGTGTAAATCAGTTGTAGTTCGTCATCCCGAATCAGGGCTTGGTAATACATAGAGCAGGAGATTCTTGCCTTGCCACCCCAATTCGGCAGATCCAAATCACCACGATAGACATCAATGATTGCTTGCCTTGAACCAGGCCGATCTTTTAATTCATTAATGACAGCAGGTACTCGGTCAAACATTCTTTCTGAGTAGGTATATGATAGCTTGTTGCCGCCATGTTTCCGCATAAACTGTTCCCAGGTATCAGAACGGAGTTGCCAGGCATTACCAGGGTTCATTGATTTGCCGCTGACCCTATCTGCTAATTCAGTTTCTATATATTCTTTAGCAACATCCAGATCAATCTTTCTGAAAAGGTCTAACATATCATCTAAGCGACCGTGAGATAGAACTTTGAAACAGTATCCAACGATCTCTTTGGTTATTCCCAGGTCGTCATTGTCACTTACATCAAGATCCTGCATTGATTGTATTCGGGTGATAACGCCCATCTCATGCAAATCGCGCATCACTTCACTACCCGCTTCATAATAATCTTCGAATATTCTCATTTTATTCCTCTAGTTTTTGCTATTATAACACATCCGAGAATTTAAGTCAACTAAAACCTTAATTATATTACTGCGCCGGTTATCGGGTCTAATTCAACACACATCCCATGACTTTTAGCTTTATCCACCATGTAGTAATATGAGTCCTTGGGGTAATTAAACTTTTTACTTGGTGCTGTATAACTTTCAAATGTTGGTGCGTCCATGATCCATTTGGTAATAATAATAAATGAATTTCTAGAAGGAACAGGTTCTAAGTAAGCAAATATCACATGACCTAGTAAGTGGCTATTATTTAAAAAGACCCTCAGGTCAACCATTTTTTTATTATTTTCCTCCTTCATGAAAGTTAGTAGGCCTTTATTCTGTCCCCCTGTTTTAACTTCCATTTTATTTAAGATCCGACTTTCGTTAATGGCGTCAGTCTCGAAGACATCGTGATTATAAGTATCTGCTTTAGTTTTATCAAAAACCTGGGAGTTTCTCCGAAGATTCGCACTCATCTGTGAGAAGGCTATATCCTTTATGTGCCCATTATACCAATGCCTGATAAATGTTTCTCGGGTCCTTTCCATCACCTCGCCCCTTCGAATCTTATCATCATAAACCAGACCTCCCTCGTGGGTAAGAGAATCCTGATCCTCTTGGTTCTGAAAATACTCAAACCGCTGGGTTATGAGCTTAGAGACCTCCAATGGGGTACGATTAAAGGGTTTCTCCATTAGTAATTACTCCTCTGTCTAAATTTATTAACCTGACTTTTTCGGAAATAGTAGTCATATACTGTGTGTGGGGTTGCACCATGAACAAAGAAACATCCCAATAAAGCCGTATATGACTCCAGCACCAAGCCTTTGAATTTATTCTTATCGGTCTTCATCTGGTGCTTTTTCCAGCTTTTGTTCTTAAGAGTATTAGCGACCATCGTCATCTTGTAGATAGCATTCCAATAGTGTAGTGCAACCTGAGGTGGCTCAGCGCTGAAGTTGGCATAGACCTTTTCAATTGTTGGTAATTCATCAGACCCGATGCCTGCTAAGATACACAGCTCGACAAAAAAATGTAATGCGTCAGCGAGTTCCTCGATTGTATGGTCATCATTATTATCTTCGTATGACTCGTAGCTTTCACCAACTTCTTCGGTTACTCGCCACAGAAAATCTTTAAGCCAGGCCTGACCTTTCAGGGTGTGAATGTTTACCGTATCACCCTCCCAACTCATTCCTTCGATCTCTTTATACTTCAGAAATAATTCATGCTGGTGTTCAAAAATATCCTGTAAACTGGCTACCTTATTTTCACCAGTTTCTATATCATTAATATTCATCTATTCTCCTTTCTTATAATTATATACTATCACCATCCGCCGGTCAATCGGAATAGTTCCAGATTACTGGTTACCGAATTGTAAGCAATCCTGATAGACTATTCTTCCAAAATCCTCTTGAGTACCTTCGAACGTGTAAGCTTCTCTGATTAGAGCTTTGATCGTTAGAACATAGCTCCATGGCAGATTAAGCTTTCTGTTGCCCATTACGCTGTCATTAAGTACCTGATCTAATGATGTACTATTTCGATTGGCAAAGACCCTATCGAGCAATTTCAATCTATCTTCACATCTTAATATTAAATCTAGATCATATCCTGCATTTATTAATTTTTCTTTGGCAGGCGCAGAATAGCTCTTTTCTATTACTGACTCATCAGCTTTTAACATTTCGACTCTGGAAACTGGGTAGTTCGGTCTAATTATCTCGACCTTTGATACTGACTCTAGTTCCTCTTCTGGTATTTCATAGGCCGAAACACAGGAGGTTATCAACAAAACAAAAAATAAAAATCCAAATCTTTTCATTGTTTAACCCATTCCCTCGGCAACTTCCATGGTGGTTCCATTTCGAACCCAATATCACCCCGGCCATTATGCTGGTCAAGCACCATCTTTAACATCTGTACATCTTCTCCTGGTATTTCTTCTCGATTTACTGAATCTAAAACATTGGCCAGTGATTGGAGTTGTTGGTTGGTTAAGTATATCAGTGCAACTCCATTCTCTGCCATTTCATCTCTTAATTTAAAATAATCAACACTATCAGCCATTTTTTCCTCCGTGGATTTTTCTCCATAGTTTTTCTGTCCACCTATTGTAGACCCTTCTAACGAAATATGATCTCACTAAGGAGACCAGAGAAAATAATCCAGCAATTTCTATATTCTGGATTACTTCTACCTCTATTCCATACATTGGGAATATTACCATTTGTGATAATACCCCCAACGTATAACCAAGAATAATATTTGAAATAGCCTCATATAGGCTATGCGTCCTACTCTGCATTAGAACTCGATAAGACCCTTCGTGAGTCTTTTTAATTTAGTGATACATCTATCAGCGTGCCAGCAATTATTACAGGCCTTTTCCTGATTGGTGTAGCCGTGGTTTTCACAGTACTTTTCTTTCTCCTCTGTGATCATTTCCGGGATGTTTCCGTAGAATCTTTGTCCAGTCGCCTGGTCATCGAAATCAGTGCTACCCTCTAGATGCGCCACAAATAATTTGGTGGCATACCTACAGAATTCTAGAGGCATTGCCTTTCCGGTAATTTTAACTTCGTAATGCGACAACTTCTTGGCGTCAATCCCCACGAGATCGAACTTGAACTCATCGGGAAATCCCTGAATCCTAGCTCTTTCTCTGATTGTCAGAGGTAAACCCGTTCTGGGGTGGTATGCGCCAGGGTACCCTTGAGCACCGCCGCCATATAAGACGTGACAATGTTTGTCTTCGTAGATACGAACGTATCCAATACGAATCTTGGTTTCACCTTTTTTATTTATGTAAGGTAGATTCTTTCCGGGAGGTATATCCATAAACTTTTGGGCTAATTGCCCATAGGTTAAGTAATGCCCATCTCCGGCATCGTCTTTAAATGATTTAGCAATATCATTGGGGTCAACCCGTCGATGGTTAATTTCCGGAATATCACCATCAAATAAATCACCGATCTTATCCCAGGTAGTCTGTCCATGGTCTGGTTTTTCCCCTGGGATCCAAGTGAAATTGAGTTCTTTACGAGCTCCAACTACGAAGAACCTCTTTCGGTGCTTCTGGATATTCCCATAATGATAGTTGGAAATAGGTTCGAAGAATAGATCATAATCCGGAAGAAGGTTGGCATAGAATTCTGCTGGGTAGACCCCAAGGCTCTTGTATAAATCATCCATTAAGAAAAATTTAGGTTTAACCTCGGCAATCTTTTCGACGAACTCTCCGATGTCATTTTCTTCGTTTTGTTTGCTGCGATCGTTGTTGAGGATTGAGAAGTTGCCGCAGTTCTTGCTAACAATACCTTTAGCAACATAGCTTGCGTCATCGCCTACTGAGAAATTATAAAGTCTCTTAGCTCGAACAGTCTTCCTTTCCAGGAACTCGACTCCTTTCTTAACGAATGTAATGATTCCGGATTCTTTATCCTTATGGAGAACCTCAATTTCATCACCCTCCTCAATGTTCTGAGCTTCTATCCATTTGCCGTTGACTCGAAGTCGATGAGTTAAGGTCACCTGAATACAGTCTTTACTATATGGGGAGTAGCCCACTGTGACTATTTCTACATCGTATCCAACCCGATCTTTTACAATATGACAAACTGAAGCGGCACTGAGATTGAATCGTTCTCCTAATTGTTCATAGGTCTGATTCCCAGCCTCGTAAAGAGCTTTGATTTTGCTACTTCTTTCATCGGGTTCTATATCCCGATGCTGGAGTTTGACAACAGGCATGAATCTGTTTTTATGAGTCAAAACCATATCACCTATCCGGAGGTCTATAATATTTTTATAACCCTCTTGGGTGTAGATTTTGGTCTTCGGATTGATGAAACACTCTGGATGACCCATAACGATGTCAATATCTTTTTTAGCATCTTCGGGAACATTATTCCAGTCATCCCAATATGGAGCATTGAAATTCTCTTCAAATACCCCACAGTTGTAGTATTTCCGCCACTCTTGATTCCCGACTACTTCAATCTTATCTTTCAGATCGGCATCAAATCCGGCAGGTGCTATCATCGAGCCTATGCCAGAGGTGATACCCAGCATACGAAATTTCTTTTTATTCATAAATTTATCCTTATTTATTTTGAGAACCGAACCCGATAGACCTGAGGTTATCCTCATCAGATTTAGGACTGCGGTTAATCATAGAATCCAATCTTTCGATAACAGAGTCCAGCTCCCGGCCAAAGCATTCAACAGAGACGATAAGCTCCTTGAGATGGGCGATGGAATATCCCTCAGTCTTACTAATCCAATATTTTAAACCCTCGGGGTCATCATTTAACCTTGGGTTCTTATGCTCCAAGAAGGACTTGCGAGCTTCTGCCGAGGGCATTCCAATTTTAATAATTTCATCGAACCTACTAGGTCGGTTGATAAATCTTTTATCTAACCGTTCTGGATAATTAGTAGTAGCAATGAACACCACATTATCAATTTGAAGTTCTCCATCTAACAGAGCCAATAGATTGGTTTCTCCATAGCTGGAGATAATAGCATCAATATCTTCCAGGATAACTACAATAGGTCGATCTGGTTCAATTCTTCTGATCATCTCTAACCCAGCCGCATCTAGTCCCGGATCAGTGCAATAGATTGAAAGACCTCCTCGATCAATCAACAACTTAGATAACTGTTGAACTGTTGAAGTCTTGCCGCCACCCGGCGGACCCCAAACTAAAATACCTCGTTTCCACAAAAAACCAAATTCCCTGAAATTATCCTCTCTGTCCCAAAAATCATTAATACTTTCTAGGACCTTTTGTGAATTATTATCAGGGAGGTCGATCAGGGAATCCAAATTGACAGTTTTCTTAGAGAAATAAACTCCTCGGTTGTTACTATATCTGATGATATATTGGCCTGGTGGAAGTATATCAACAGCGGTTTCACAGGGAAAGAATTCATCTCCAGCAACAGCCCACATTTTAGGCAGAGTTTCGGGGGCTTTTTCCTTTGTAGTGGGCATTGCGCTATCTATCTCTTCAGAGCCCCTTACTTTTGGCTCAGGATATGCATCCATAGTCTTGTTTACTAGAAGTTGAAATTCTTTCAGTTCTTTATTATTACTCATTTTATTCCCTTATATTAAAATTCGATTAAACCTTCGTTTAATCTGGATTGTAAAACCTTACATTTACTCTTATTCCAACAAGCATTACAGGCTGCCTCTTGATTAGAGTAGCCATAATCGGAACAATATTCTTCTTTCTGTTCTGTGACCAAATCCGGGGTTTTCCAAAACCTCATTCCGGTTGCCTCGAAATTCTCACCCTCTAAGAAAGCGATAAATTGTTTCATAGCGAATCTACAGAATTCTAGCGGCATGGCCTTGCCGGTTTGTTTTACCCCGGTGTCGACCCACTTGGGATAATCTTTAGCAAGGACAAATTTGAAGTCGTCCGGAAATCCCTGTACCCTGGCTCGTTCTCTGACCGTCAGTGGTAATCCAGTCTCGGGGTGGAAATGGGTATGACATCTACCTGCTCCAGCCCCGCCATGTAGAACATATCCGTGCTGATCCCAGCCAAATCGAAAATACCCGATCCTAACTTTTTTGGTCATAGTCTTCTGACTCAGGTATTCTAAACCCTTACCGGGCGGGCTAGCCATAAACCGTTCTGCTAATTCTCCCCAGGTGTAGTAGACCCGATCCCAGTCGGAACCCTCTAAATCTCTCAGGGCCCGACCTTCAATATTCCAACCCTTAGCCTGTTCTTCTTCGGGAACGTGAACGTGTTGGAGGTCTTCAATGTCTTCTCGGTATGGTAAATCTCCGAATACGTCCCGAGCAGTAATACCGTGGTCATGAGTTTCGCCAGCCCTAAATGTGAATCCGAGCTCTTTTTTCGCGCCAACTAAGAAGAATCTCTTTCTGTTTTTCTGAATATTACCATAGTGATAGTTAGAAACTGGCTCTAAGAATATATCATAGTCTGGAAGCATTCGGTGATAATACTCAACCGGATAGACTACTAAACTTGGATACAGATTATCCATTAAGAAGAATTTTGGCTTGATTTCAGCAATGTGTTCTATGAATTCCCCAATATCGTTCTCTTGGGTTCTGGAATTCGGATTCTTATTTAGAATACTGAAGTTACCGCAGTTATGAACAACAAAGCCCTTAGCGATATAACTACTATCTTCTTCAACCCCCAGATTATATAATCGGGTTTTGGTTTTTAATTTTCTAGATTTAACAAAAGTTATTTCCTCTGAAAACAATTCATATCTATCTTCGTGATTATTCATAACTCTTTTTATTTCTTCTCCGCAACCGAATAGATCTTTATTAATCCTATCCTCGGAAAATCTTAAAACCTGCCATCCACACCCTTCTATAACTTTTTGTCTTAGTTCTTCTCTGGTCTTATCTTGGTGCCAATAACTGCCATCAACCTCAATAGCGATCTTTAATTCTGGGATAGCAAAATCTACAAAATATTTGTCGATGCCAACTTGGGGTTCTACCGTTATACCGCTCTTATTGAGCATCCAGCCAAACCTCTCCTCTAACCAAGTTTTACCATAAGCTCTTTGACCTAAAACCTTAGCGGCTTTACTTCTAATTTTCGGATCCAAAAAAGGATGATCTCCCTCTCTTATTTTCTCTCTTGTTCTTTTATGAGCATTCTCAACTAATTTATTTCTTTCTCGTGGTGAAGCGGTTTTCCATTGGTAGTTGGTTGAGCATCCAATAGAACAGAATCCCTTTTGTGTATGGATGGCATTCATTAAACCGTCGCATTCCTTACACCTCTCTGCTAATTTTCTTATTTTATCACCGACCAAAACATCTTTAGCCGCAACCCAACCTCGCCCTTCGATTAATACCGGGTGATTTTCTGTTACAGTTATAGTCCTCTGTCTAGTTGATTCAGTAGAAGTCCCAATATCAATTACTGTTGGAATATCTTTAGAGGTTTCATTAAAAACTTTAACAACCTTTCTAAATCGACCTTTGTGAGTTAGAACAAGATCCCCAACCTTTATTTCAATTATTTTTTTCCAGCCCTCCGGGGTATAAATGGGAACCG
>Ga0164318_10001787_pt1 | contig 19474 bp, 15 predicted proteins | sample GuaBasSedimGuay9_FD_113734 | JGI IMG/M metagenome (GOLD analysis project Ga0164318, IMG submission 113734) | Subseafloor sediment microbial communities from Guaymas Basin, Gulf of California, Mexico - Guay9, Core 4571-4, 0-3 cm | ecosystem: Environmental > Aquatic > Marine > Hydrothermal vents... | reverse complement strand
TGGCGGCCCAGAAGATGATCGCCCATATCGACAAGAAACGTAAGGCCCTGGGCATCGACAAGGCCCGGGAACGGGTGCTCTACGATATGGCCATGCGCCGCGAAATGGAAGAAGCCGCGGCCGCGGGCGAAGAATAACCCGTTTAATATAAAGTTCAGGGGCGACCCTATCGGGTCGCCCCAAGAGGCCTTTCCTGGCTATTGCATGCCAGGGAAGTTAACAAACAAAATTTCCTTATGAAGAGGAAAGGAGGATTAGGCTGTGTCGAAGTTCATTCTATCTGCAGCTATACGAGGTGCTCACAAGATCGTTGACAAGTGCGCTGCCAAGTTGGATGAAGCAGTGCAGAAATATGGCGAAAATCAGGAAATCTCCTACCCCAACACCGCGTATTTTCTGCCCATCATTTATTCATTGATGGGTGCCGAAATCAAAACTCTTAAAGATGCCGTGCCGATCATGAATCGGTGTAAAGAACTGCTGCCGCCGGAACCCTCGGAAAAATTTTATCTACCCTTTCTGGGGCCGGGTCTGGACGCGGGACTGGCCACCTTGTTTGCCGAAGAAATCTATGAAGCCATTCGCATCCTGGAACAGCCCGATTTTTACTATTTCGGTGAAGATCTGATCGAAAAAGGCGCTGAGAAAATCTGGGCCGGACCCGCGGATGACGTCATCATGCGGAAACGTGGTGTCGAGTTCGTGGACGGCACCGCGCCGGGGTTTGCCGCGATCGTGGGGTCAGCCCCGTCAGTACAAGAAGCGGTTGATCTGGTCCACGAATACCAGACCAAAAACCTGTATATCTTTTTAGCCGCCCGGGATATCGAGGGTAAGACCTCGGTGGCCGAACAGCTTTTGGAAGGCGGGGTGCAGATCGGCTGGCCCACCCGCATCGTGCCGTTCGGACCGGAAATCTCCGCCGCGGTCTTTGCTCTGGGATTTGCCTGCCGGGCCGCGCTGTCCTTTGGCGGATTGAAAAAAGGTCAAGCTCTCCGTAACTTGCTTTACAATAAGGACCGGATTTTCGCCTTAGTTAACCCGGTTTCGGAAATTCCGGATGAGTGGTACGCCAATGCGGCCGGGGCCATCAACTGGGGCTTCCCCACCATTACCAACCAGGACATTCCGGAGATTTTACCTACCGGAATATGTACCTATGAGCACGTGGTCAGCAACGTCCCCATGAACGAACTGGCCGCCAAATCTATCGAAGTCCGCGGTCTTAAAGTCACCATTACCGAGGTGCCGGTGCCGGTGTCCTATGGCCCCGCCTTCGAGGGTGAGCGGGTCCGCAAGGGCGATCTCTACCTGGAGTGTGGCGGTGGTAAGACTCAGGCCGTTGAGTTGGTCACTTCCAAACGCATGGACGAAGTCGAGGACGGCAAGATCGAGATCATCGGCCCGGATATTAAAGATGTTAAGGAAGGTTCCCGTCTGCCTATGGCAGTGGTGGTAGAAGTCGCCGGGCGGGCCATGCAGCCTGACTTTGAGCCCATCCTGGAACGCCAGATTCACCACCTGGTCAATTATGCCCAGGGGGTCATGCACATCGGCCAGCGGGATATTGCCTGGTATCGCTTTGGCAAGGCGGCAATTGAAAAGGGCTTTGAGCTGAAACATATCGGGGCCCTGCTGCATGCCAAGTACCATCAGGACTTCGGGGCTATCTTTGATAAATGCCAGGTCAAGATCTATACTGAGGAAGACAAAGTCAAAGAGATCACCGAACAGGCTCGGAAAATCTATGCGGAACGCGATGCCCGGATCGAGGGCATGACTGATGAGACAACTGAAATCTACTACTCCTGCACCTTGTGCCAGTCGTTTGCTCCCAGCCACGTCTGCGTGATCAGTCCGGAACGGACCGGTCTATGTGGCGCTTACAACTGGATGGACTGCAAGGCTTCCTATGAAATCAACCCAACCGGCCCCAATCAGCCCATTGAGAAAGGCGAGACCCTGGACGAAAAATATGGGCAATGGCAGGGAGTCAACGAATTTGTTTACAAGGCTTCCCGTCAGGCAGTGGAGCGCTACAACTTCTACAGCCTGGTGCATGAGCCCATGACCACCTGCGGCTGCTGTGAATGCATTGCCGCGGTGCTACCGATGTGTAATGGGATCATGACGGTAAACCGTGATTACAGCGGTGAAACCCCCTGCGGCATGAAGTTCACCACCTTGGCCGGCGTGATCGGCGGCGGTCAGGTAACCCCGGGCTTTGTGGGCCATAGCAAGTATAACGTCTGCCAGCGCAAGTTTATCGTGGGTGACGGTGGTCTGTTAAGGATGGTATGGATGCCCACCAGCCTCAAGGAAGAGCTGCGCGAGCGCTTGCTGAAGCGTGGCGAAGAGCTGGGATATCCTAATTTGATCGACATGATTGCCGACGAAACTGTAGGCGTCACTGAAGACGAAATCTATCCGTATCTGGAAGAAAAAGGCCACCCGGCCCTTAAAATGGAATCCATCCTGGCCTAAGTTGTGTTTTTAACCCTGGCCCCCGTCTGGTCTGCGCCAGGCTGGGCGGGGGTCTCAACCCCGGGAGTCTGTTAAAGCAAGAGGCTCCTAATTTTTCAAAATTAATCTTAAAACTTGATAGCCATGGATAAGGAGAGAATAAGATATGGCTTTAACTGGAATTGAAATCTTCAAAATGCTTCCCAAAACCAATTGTAAGGAATGTGGCTTCCCGACGTGCCTAGCCTTTGCCATGGCCCTGGCCTCCGGCAAGGCGGAGCTGGCGGCCTGTCCTTATGTATCAGAAGAGGCCAAGGAAAAGCTGGCCGAGGCCTCAGCTCCTCCTATCCGGCCGGTAAAGATTGGCATGAAGGAAGGCGAAAAGACTATCGGGGGCGAGCTGGTAATGTTCCGCCACGATAAGACCTTTTTCAACCCAACACTTATGGCCGCTTTGCTGACCACTGACCTGAGCAGCAGCGACGTTGATGCTAAGATTGACAATTTTGCCAAGCTACAGTTTGAGCGGGTCGGTCTTAATCTGCGCCCCGAGATGTTTGCTATTAAAGACGTGAGCGGCGATGCCGGTAAGTTCACGGCTTTGGTCAAGCAGGTAATGGACAAGAGTGACGCCGCCCTGATGCTCATGAGCGACAAACCTGAGGTGTTAAAGGCCGGAGCCGAGGTAGCCAAAGAACGCCGGCCGGTGTTGTATGCCGCCACCCCTGAGAATGCTGATGAATATGGCAAGCTGGCCAAGGAATTAGATTTACCCTTAGTAGCTAAAGCCGATGACTATGAAACTCTGGCAGGCTTAGCCAGCAAACTCACAGGTATGGGCCTCAAAGACCTGATCCTGGACTCCGGCAGCCGGACTATCAAGCAGGCTTTACAGGACCAGATCGTTATCCGCCGGGCGCCCCTGACCGCCAAATTCAAACCCTTTGGATTCCCGACGGTCACCTTCCCTTGTGAAATGACCGATGATCCCATGCAGGAAACCCTGTATGCCGCAGTATTTATTGCCAAATACGGCGGTATTGTGGTGTTGCACGACTTTGAAGCCCACAGCGTCTTCCCCCTGCTGCTGGAGCGGCTGAATATCTATACCGACCCACAGCGGCCGATGATTGTCACCCAGGGCATCTACCCCTTGAACAATCCGGATGAGAATTCACCGATTGCCATTACCACTAACTTTGCGTTAACCTACTTCATCGTCTCCGGCGAGATCGAGGGCAGCAAGGTGCCCACCTGGTTATTGATCATGGACACCGAAGGGTTGTCGGTAATGACCGCCTGGGCCGCGGGTAAATTCGTCGGTGATGCGGTCGGCATGTTTGTCAAAAAATCTGGGATCACCGAAAAGGCCAAGACCCGCACCCTGATCATCCCTGGTTATTCTGCCGCTATTAGTGGTGATTTGGAAGAAGAACTGCCGGATTGGAAGATTCTTATCGGACCGCGGGAAGCGGCCCATATCCCGGCTTTCTTAAAGTCCCTTTAAGCTGTTAAGTAAATAAAGGTGGGCCGTTAAATTCGGAGGCCATTTAGGCCTCCGGTAATTATTCTCCAAAGAAAGGAGAGGTTTATGACCCAACGTCTAATCCGCATCGGTGAAAACCTTAATGTGGTGACCAAGCGATACGGCCAGGCGATGAAGGATCGGGATAAGAAACCCATCCAGGAAATAGCCGAGGCCGAGGCCGCTGCAGGTGTTGATTATATTGATGTTAACATCGGCCCGGCCCGCAAGGGGGGGGAAGAGTTAATGACCTGGATCGTCCAGACGGTCCAAGAGGTAGTCCCCAACATTCCTTTGGCTCTCGATACTTCTAATATCGCTGCCATGGAAGCCGGTCTTAAAGTTCACAAGGGTAAGGCTCTGATCAACTCCATCATGGCCCGTCCGGAGCGGATGGATGGCATGATGCCGTTGGTTAGAAAGTATGACGCCTACATGATCGGTCTGCTCTGGGGTCCAGAAGGCATGCCGCGGGACGAACACGAACGGGGGATGCTGACCGCCGAGATTTTGGCTAAGGCTGCCGAATACGACATCAGCAATGAAGATATCTGGTTTGACCCGATCGTGGCGCCATTAAACATTCAGCAACAACAATTGGTAGCTAACCTGGAATTCATGAAAATGCTGCCGGACATGGCCCCAGGGTCTTTATCCACCTGCGGTCTATCCAATGCCAGCAATGGCGTCCCTGATGAATTGCGGCCGATCATCAACCGGACCTATATTGTTATGTTACAGCGCTATGGCATGTATTCGGCCATTGTTGACTACGCCGACGAAGACTTGGCGGCGCTCACTTCCGGGCAACGCCCCGAAGCAGTAGAAGCAATATACAAGGCCATGGACGGGGAACCGTTAACTTTGGCGGATTATCCCCAAGACGTCCAACATTACATCAAAACCGTGCGCTGTATTATGGGCACGTCCCTGTTTTCCGACTCCTGGCTGGAAATTTAGCTACCTTCAGCTCCGGCAAACCACGAGGGAGGGCTTGGCCCTCCCTTTTTTAACGCTTTTCTCCTTAATTCCCGACGCTTTCGTTTGCAATATAATTAGCAGGAAGGAACGCTGACCAGATTCAGCGCCGAATCGCGCTTAAGGCCCTGGTCACCGCTTCCTGGGGGTTGCGGGCGGGAGTCAAGCCGTTCAGTACCCAGTCGATTTCCAGGCTGATCACCGGTTTGCCCAGTTTTAGAGCGACGGCCGCTTCCGAAATAGTGCCATAACTGCCGTCCACTGCGATTAAGGCGTCAGCGCTATGGGCCAGCAGAATATTCCGGGCATGACCTAGATTAGTAACGATGGAGTAAGTCAGGTAGGGATTAGCCGAGCGGCGATCCGGACCCGGGAGGATACCAATACTTACTCCGCCAGCCTCCTGAGCCCCCCGGGCTGCCGCAGCCATGACCCCGGTGAGACCGCCGCAGAGCAAAATGGCATCCTGACGGGCAATCTCCCGCCCCACTTCGCAGGCCAGATCTGCCAGTTCAGGTCTCACCTGGCTGCCCCCGATAACGGCCACATAAGGCTTTGAAGTTTTCTCCGCCATAAAAACAACAAAACACAATCCGACTGCCGCGTCAATATTTTTTGGATTTTGCCCCGGGGCTTGACAAGCTTTTAATAAGGCTTTAATTTTTTAGTATATTATGGAAACCATAAAAAGATCCATGACTAAGGTCTATATTATTGCCGGACTCATCGTCCTGTGCGCGCTGGCCTGCGCCCGTGCCCCCTACACTGGACGCCGGCAATTACTGCTGATTTCAGAATCACAGGAGAATACCTTGGGATACCGGGCCTTCAAGGATATCAGCCGCAAATACCCCTCCTGTAAAGACCCAAAGATCAATGCCTTGGTGCATAAGGTGGGGCAGCGCATCGCCCAGGCCGCGGCGCGGCCGGATTTCAAATGGGATTTTGAGGTCTTTCAGGATGACAAGATGGCCAACGCTTTTTGCCTGCCCGGAGGCAAGATCGGGGTATTTACGGGAATCCTGAAATATACTAAGGATGAGCCCGGATTGGCGACGGTAGTGGCCCATGAAGCCGCCCATGCCATCCTGCGTCACGCCGGGGAACGTTTAAGCCAATCATTATTGCTGCAATTAGGCAGCATAGGCTTAAATGTGGCCCTCCAGGGACAGAGTCCTTATTTAACTGACGCCATTTTACAGGCTTATGGTCTGGGGGCCACGGTGGGGGTGCTTTTACCCTACAGCCGGACTCAGGAATATGAAGCCGACCGGGTAGGGTTAATTCTGATGGCCAAAGCCGGCTATGAGCCAGCCCAGGCCCTGGAGTTCTGGCAACGGATGCTGGAGGCTAAAAAAGGGGAACCCCAACCACCGCAGTTGCTCTCTACCCATCCCACGGACGCCAGCCGCATCCAAGAGATCAAACGTCTGCTCCCTGAAGCCCAACGTCATTACCGTCCCCCGGAGGAAGCCGCGGCCAACCCGCCTTCCAAACCCCGAAAGACCTTGCAACTGCGGAGGCGGACCCGTCCCCTGATCCCCTTTTCTCTGCCCTGGTCCCAGCACCGCAGGTATCGGCACAATTAAGATTCCAGATTTCAGCTACTTTCTCGTAACCGCCGTCGGTCGCCCACCCGCACCGTAAGCTTGCAGGCATCAAAATATTCCAACAATGGAATGGTATATTTGCGGCTGGTGTTGGTTAAGTCCTTAAACTGGGGCACGCTGATCTCCCCCTGGTCTTTGAGATAGCCCACCAGGGTATTTTTGAGTGCTGCCATGACCTCCTGATGGAACATGAGACCTTCTTTGACTTTGACCAAGCGACCTTGGGCCACTAACAGATTGATTAACTCCTGGGCGCCTGACTGGTCCGTCTGGAGCACGTTCAGCGTATCTTTAATGGTCGGCGGGGTCAGGCCGCCGCGCTGATAAAGCTGTTCCAGACGCTTGAGCAGGCTCTCCTGCTCTCCGGCCAGGACGATGCGATGACTGGCCTGGCGGATCAGTTCCCGCTCAACTACCACCTGCCGCTGGCGCTCCAAGTCCTGCACCAGATAGTTAAACAGCCGGACATCCAGAGCCGGTGGCAGTTTCCGGCGCAATTCCTCTTTGGACAGACCCAGCTTGAGCGGCTGGCGGCGATGGAAATCAACCAATTGCTGCTGGATCTGGCCCTTTAATTCCTGGATCACGGTGGCCAGGACATAACGCTGATTCTCGGCATCATAGACGACAATTTGACCTTCCTGCCCCAGCCGGTTAAGCATCTGAGCCAGGGCTGGAGAATCCAGGTTGCTCAGTTGCGCCAGTTCCTGTGGCGCTAGTCCGCGGATTCCAGCCTCTTGGAAGTAAAACCGCAACTGATCGGCTGCAGAGCCGCTCTCCAGCCGCGCCAAGCCCTCCAGTACCGCGGGCTGCAGCCGTCGATGGTAAGGAGGATGGACATGCAGGATCTGGCCGCCCCCCAGGGTAATGACCGGGGATAAGCGCCGCACCACTAATCGATCCCCGGGTTTAACCGCCAAGGGCTGCGACAGCCGGAATTGCACATAACCGCTCTCACCGGGCTTTAATTCTTCCTGGGAGAGGATAATTATCTGGACCAATTGCTCGTCGGTGCCGGTATGCAGCCGCAGCCGTTGCCGGTTTTTCAAGGGCTGTGGAGCACTGTGTAGAACTTCCAGACGCGCATCCAAACGATGGCTCGGCAACAGGGTACCGGGAGTGGCCACCACCATGCCCCGCTCAATCACTGATTTTTCTAAACCTTGCAGATTGACGGCGGTGCGCGCTCCGGCCATTGCTACTTCAACATTGACCCCGTGCACCTGCAGGTTGCGCACCCGGGCGGTCAGTCCTGGCGGATAGATCATGGCCATTTCCCCGACCCGCAGCACCCCGGAAATGGCGGTGCCGGTCACCACGGTACCGAAGCCTTTGATGGTAAAGACTCGATCAATGGGCAGGCGAAAGATGCCGGTGGGCGGTTTGGCGGCAACGCTTTGACTCAGACGGGTGAGCGTCGCCAATAATTCTTCCTGGCCGGCGCCGCTAACCGCGGAAAAGCGCACGATCGGGGCCCCTTCCAGGAAAGTCCCCCGCAAAAACTCCTGGACCTCTTCCTCCACCAGGGCCAGCCACTCTTCGTCCACCAGATCGGTCTTGGTCAGCACCACCAGACCCTGTTTAACCTTCAACAACTGGCAGATCTCCAGGTGTTCTCGAGTCTGGGGCATCACCCCTTCGTCCGCAGCGATAATCAGGGCTACCAGGTCCATGCCGGTAGCCCCGGCCACCATATGCCGTACAAAGCGCTCGTGACCCGGCACATCAACGATTCCCAAACGTTGGCCGGAGGGCAGGGTTAAGGAGGCAAACCCCAACTCGATGGTGATGCCGCGCCGCTTCTCTTCCTTGAGGCGGTCGGTATCCACCCCGGTCAGGGCCTTGATCAGCGCGGTCTTGCCATGATCGATATGTCCGGCAGTACCCAGGATGATCTGGTTCACGATTGGTCCTTGCTGGTAATCTTTAAGGATTTGTTGGTACTTAGCCTAGGTCGCCGGTGGCTCAAAACTTAAAATCTGATCCAGTAACAACAGTTAATACGTGATGGTCTTCCGAAGCGATTATTTCATAATCGATGATAGCTAGACGATAATCAGCAAAAAATCTTTGTTTCCTTTGGATCAGGGCATCTAGCTTTTTTTGCAGGGTTTGCTTATAATGCCGAGGAATTTTTGGGGCTGGTTTGGCCATAATCTTATCCAGCAATTCCTGCCGTCCGCTCTCGGTTAATAAAGCCAAATTCCAGCCAAGAATCGCTAAATCAATTACTTCTCTAAAGGCTGTATCATCTTGTTCATCAATCTGGGCCAAAAATGGTTCCGCAAAATCCAGGATCACCTGGGACATCTTCAGCTTAGATGAACGATTCTTGATTATTAAGGCCTTAGGAAGATAATCGGCTTTCTTCAGCCTATCCGTCAATCTGGCCAGGCATTCTTTCTCCAATGCCTTGGGCTTCGGCTGGCATGCGCGGGGTTTTTTCCGGCGTTTAAATATCATTTTAATTCCTATTGATAATGACCAGTTGATAAACCTGGCCCAAACTTTGGCTAGACACTAATCCCATACTGTTCCAGATGTAAATCCGGGTTACTGCGCACCGTGATCTTTTTGTGGTATTGGCTTTCGAGGCCTTCCAGGGTTTGATTGCCTTCATCCAACAAGACTTTGGCGATCTCGGTATGGACCTCCACCAGGATGTGCTCCCCTGGCAGTTTCCCGACTTCGGACATGATTTCCCGCAAGATATCATAAGCAATGGTAATCCGGGAGCGAATAAAGCCCTTCTCATCGCAATAAGGGCAGGGTTCGGTCAACAGGTGGTGGAGGCTCTCGCGGGTGCGTTGCCGGGTCATCTCAATCAGGCCCAGTTCCGACATACGCAGCACACTGGTTTTGGCCCGATCCTTTTTCAGGGCTTCCCGCAAGGCATTGTAAACTTTTTCCCGGTTAGACTCCTTCTCCATATCAATGAAGTCAATGACGATGAGGCCGCCGATACTGCGCAGCCGCAGTTGATAGGCAATCTCCTTGACCGCCTCCAGGTTGGTCTTGAGAATCGTCTCTTCGAGATTATGCTTGCCGACATAGCGCCCGGTGTTGACATCGATGACGACCAGGGCTTCGGTCGGCTCAATGATGATGTAACCGCCGGATTTAAGCCAGACCTTCTTGCCCAAAGCCCGCTGTAATTCGTGTTCAATGCCATAAAGCTCAAACAGCGGCTCCTCACCCTGGTACAATTCCACAAAATATTTCAACTGCGGATTGAAGGTTTCCAAGAACGAGGCAATCTTGTTATAGACCCCAAGATCATCGACGATCAGGTGGTCGACGTCTTTGGTAAACAGATCCCGAACCACCCGGAGGCTGATATCCAGTTCCCGGTGTAACAAGGACGGGGTGGCCGCGGTCTCCTTCTTCTTCAGAAGATTATCCCATAATTGCCAGAGGAACTCCAATTCGCTGGCCAATTTTTCCAGGCTGGCGCCCCCACTGGCGGTGCGGGCGATCAGTCCACATTCCGGCGGCTTAATGGTCAACAGGACCTCTTTAAGTCGGGCCCGTTCGGCATCATCATCAATGCGGCGGGAAACCCCGACATGGTTGACCGTGGGCATCAGTACCAGGTAATGGCCCGGCAGAGTAATATGAGAAGTGAGGCGGGCGCCCTTGCCGCTTAAAGGCGGCCTGGCCACCTGGACCAGAACCTCCTGGCCTTCCTGCAGCAGGTCTTCGATATGGGCGGTGGCGGAGGTTACCGGGCTGTTGATTGACATCCGGATGTCATTATCGGTTTCTTTAGTCCAGTCGGCAAACAGCTCATCATAGCGCTCCTCGACCACATCAGCCACATAGAGAAAAGCCGAGCGCTCCAAGCCGATATCGACAAAGGCGGCCCCCATGCCGGGTAGCACTTTCAGGACCCGGCCTTTATAGACGTTACCGATCAGATGGCTGCCATGATTGCGCTCAATATAGATTTCCACCACATTGCCGTTTTCGATTAATGCCGCCCGGCTTTCAAAGGGGGATATGTTGATGACCAGTTCGTTGGCCATAGGGTTCTTCCTGACTGGTTGGGGTCAGTTTCTGAGCGGCTAAGCCACCGGGGTTACACCTAGCTTCAGGAACTTTTAAGTTTTATTAGGCGTAATTGCCGCGTGGCCTCCTCAGATAAGGCGAAAATTGCCGCAATGGCCTCGGAAGCCTTAAGATTGCCCTGCTCCCGGTGGCGCAGGATCAGTTCCAGATGTTGCTCATCTTGAAGATAAATGGCTTCCACTAAAGGGCGAACATCAATCTGACGGACCTGCTTGGGTTTGCGCTGCGTCACCAGCCATTGTGGTTGCGCCCAGAAATTTTCCAGGGCCTCGTTAGTAAAGCGCGGTTCCGGGCTGGCCACCGCGTAGAAGCTTACCGCGGGCGCCGGCGGCGGTTCCTTCCGGGCCAGGCGGGCCGCGGTCAGAATCTTTAGGTTCGCCGGTAAGTTGTCATTGAGTTTCTTAATCAGGGTAGCTGCTGGAAATTCGTGTGTCAATTCCAGGTCCAGGGTCTCTCCCAGACTTTCCACTCCCACCGGCAAGGCGCGATAAAACGACAGCCTGGGCAAGGGATGAAACCCTTGCGAAAAATTTAGGGGAAGACCACTGCGGCGCAGGCTGCGGTGGAATATATTGACCAGCTCCAGGTGGCTGAACCAGCGGGCCTCGTTGAGCTTGGCATAGGTCAGGCGATAGCGCACCGGCGGGCTGGCCGCCGATACCAGCGCCGGCGCCGGGCTGGCCAGCGGCTGTGATGCAGAACAGAACACTGGCCTGATCTGGAGCTGATCACAGACGCCGCAATCCTGGCAGTTGTCCCCCCGACAGTCCGGGGTGGGCTGCCCCTGCCAGGCCCGTTGCCGCTCCTCTAATAAAAATTCTCGTCGGAGCTCGCTATCGATATGCTCCCAAGGCAAAAGTTCATTGGCCTGGCGTTCTCTAAGATAAAAATCCGGCTCAAGACCCGCGATTCGGAAGGCCTGCTGCCAGCGCCGGAGGTCAAAATGTTCGGTCCAGGCATCCAACCGACAACCCAGACTATGAGCCGTCATCAGCACCGGGGCCAGATGCCGATCCCCTCGGCTGAAGATGCCTTCCAGCCAGCTCTGGGTGGCCGAATTCCACTTAACTTCGATGCCCTTACGTTGCACCAAGCCCTTGACCTGATGCAGGCGTTCCCGGCTTTCGGCCAGGGAGAGCTGGCGTTCCCATTGCAAGGGAGTATGGGGTTTAGGGATCAAGGTGTTCAGACTGACGTGCAAGTTAACATTTTTACCACCGTTCTTGCCGGTGGCCCACACCTGCCGACTTAACTCACCGATGGCCGCCAGGTCTTCCTGCGTTTCCATCGGAAAACCGATCATAAAATAAAGTTTGATCAGATGCCAACCCAGGCTGAAGGCCTGGCGAGCCGTTGCCAGGATCTCGGCGTCGGTCAGGTTTTTATTGATCTGCTGTCGCAGGCGCTGACTGCCGGCCTCCGGGGCGATGGTAAAGCCGGTCTTGCGCACCCGTTTGATCTGGGTCATGAGATCGGCGGTCAAGGTCTCGGCCCGCAGAGAAGGCAGTGATACTGCCACCAGCGCTTTTTCCAGTCGATTCATGAGAGTGGTAAGCAAGGGATTTATACAGCCATAGTCGCCACTACTCAGAGATAGTAACGACACCTCTTCGAACCCGGTCGCGGCTAAGGCGGCTTCGATCCATTCCAGCACCTGCTCCGGGGCGCGCTCCCGCACCGGCCGGTAAATCATCCCGGCCTGGCAGAAGCGACAGCCCCGGGTACAGCCCCGGGCAATTTCCACATTCAAGCGGTCATGGACAATCTGGGGGTAGGGCACCAGCGGGCGGGTCAGCAGTGGTAACTGGTTGAGATCGACCACCAAACGTTTGCTGATGCGCGGCCGACGGCCGCGGGGAATAATCTCCTGAAGATAGCCCTGGCTATCTAATACCATGTCAAAGTGGGCCGGGACATAAACTCCGGCCAAGTCCTCCAGAGCGCTCCATAATTCCGCCCGGCTGCCGCTGGCCTCTTTCCAGGACTGCACTACTTCGGCTACTTCCAGGATGACTTCTTCACCGTCGCCGATCACCAGGGCGTCAAAAAACGGCGCTACTGGCTCGGGGTTGAAACAGGCCGGGCCGCCGGCAATGACCACCGGATCATGGTCGCCGCGTTGTTGAGCCAACCAGGGAACGCCGCCTAGTTCAAGGATGGTCAAAAGATTAGTATAGCTCAGTTCATACATCAGGCTGACCCCGAGCAGGTCAAAGTCCCGCAACGGCGTGCCCGATTCCAGGCTGGTCAAGGGCCGGCGCCGCTTACGGAGTTCCTGTTCCAGATCCAGGGCCGGAGCATACGCCCGCTCAGCCCAGATTTCGGGCTCGCGGTTGAGAATCTGGTAGAGCAGTCCCAACCCCAGATGCGACATGCCGATTTCATAAAGATCAGGGAAAATCAACGCGACCCGCAGCTTGACAGAGTGGGGGTCTTTGTGGACCGCATTAATTTCGGTGCCCAGATAACGACTGGGGCGCTGGACCAGGGCCAGGAGATTATCGAGTTTCGAGTTTCGAGTTTCGAGTTCTGAGACTTGGGCTGATTTTAAAATATTATATACCATAAAAGGTTTGGGATTGGTATTAATAGACCGGGGCAAAAATTATCTCGGCTGCGTATTTTGCTACCGGCAAGATGCCGGTGCCACCAAGGAATAGGTTAAAATTAATTAAATGGCTGTGATAAGATAGACTTAGCTTTCAACCTTAATAACTAACAACTTGCCACCAGATGCAACGCGGCCCGAAAATCCAAAGTGCCGGCATACAGCGCCCGGCCAGTGATCACCCCGATCACCCCGTCGGCCGCCAGCGGCAGCAGATTTTCGATATCGGTCAGGGTGGAAACGCCGCCAGAGGCAATGACCGGCAGCGGCACGGCCTGGGCCAGGCGTTGGGTAGCGGCGATATTGGGGCCGGTCTGCATGCCATCGCGCTGAATATCGGTATAAATCAAAGCCGCCGGTTTGAGCGGCACCAACTCGGCCGCCACTTGCACCGCGTCCTTGGCACTATCCTCGGTCCACCCCTCTACTGCCAGTTGACCGTCGCGGGCGTCCAGGGCAATGGCGATCTGCCCCGGATAGCGGGCACAGGCCTGAGCTACCAGTTCCGGGTCTTTTAATACCGCGGTGCCCAGAATGACCCGGCTAATCCCTAGATCGAGGTAGGCGGCCAGGGTTTCCAGGGTGCGCACGCCGCCGCCTAATTGGATGGGGATGCGAAGCTGCCGCCGCAACCGCCGAATAACCGCCTCATTTACCGGTCGCTGGCTGAAGGCGCCGTCCAGGTCAACGACGTGCAGCCAGGCCGCGCCCTCATCCTGCCAGCGTTGGCCCATGGCCACCGGATCATCGCTATAGATCGTCTCCTGCTCCTTGATCCCCTGACGCAGGCGCACGCATTTACCACCTTTAATATCGACTGCCGGAATAATGAGCACTAGCAGAGTTCCTTATCAGCAAATCTAATAATAACTTAAATTATATATCATTTGAGCTCTCATACCAAGTTCCCCCCCAAGCCTCAGGCCCGCCACAGATAGCTGGTCGCCGTTGGGACCCCTTCTGGATTTAAGGTTACCAGCCCCCAACCGCAACCGTGATGGCCCTGTTCGGATGGTACGGCCAGGTCTGGCGGAAATTGAGCCGGAGTCCCTTGCCGAACATCAGGGCGCGGCCAGGCCAGGGCGGGCATTCCCTGAAAGGTCCAGCAGTGTTGCTGGATATGCAGATCATGATGGACATGGCCATGAATAAAGGTCACCCGGTCGAAACCGGCAAATCGGTCCAGCACCTCCGGCCCGTCCTCAGTATAATAGTACCAGGGCTTATAGAGCAGATAGAGCGGGGCGTGGGAACATATGACCAGCGGCGTCGAGCGTGGCATCCCGGATAATTCGGCCGCCAGCCACTGTTGTTGGGCACGGCCTACCCGAAATACCCCGCTGCCGTGCTGATCAGCCTGCCAGACGGTATGGAGGCCCAGAAAATGGACCCCCCGAAAACCAAATGAAAATTGGGGGCTGCCAAACCAACGCGGCCAGGGCTGACCTGGGTGGGGGAGGCCGTCATGTTCGCCCATCACCAGACGCAGCGGGGCCTGTAAGCTGCTAAGAATCTGATGCCCTAATTTGAGTCCCTCGGGGTGGCCCTGATGGGCCAGATCACCCCCGAACAGGACCAGATCGGGCCGGGGCCGCAGGGCATTGATCTCCGCCACCGCCCGGGTTAGGGCCTGCGCCTGGGGCCGCCCCTGATCGCCATCGATTAGATGGGCATCGGACAGATAAGCCAGCCGTAGGGCCGACCGGTCGGCGCCCCGGGCTGAACTCCAGTTCAGGCAGGGAAAGCGGCTGAGGGCCCAGCCGCTGATCAGGCCCAGGCCTAATTTTCGGAGAAATTCCCGGCGCTGCATGGCTTCCACTCCTTTAGCAAAAGACCAATAATCAACCTATAACATGCCCTTGGTGGAAGGCACGCTGGAAAGCCGCGCCTCCAGGGACGTGGCTTGATCCAAGGCCCGGCCCGCGGCCTTAAAAATCGCCTCAATGATGTGGTGGGTATTTTCGCCATAAGGCACCTGGATATGCAGGGTCAGCCCGGCATGTTGGCCTACGGCGCGCCAGAATTCCTTGACTAGCTGGGGGTCAAAGCGGCCGCCGCCGGGCAGAAAGCTGACCTGATAGACCAACAAGGGACGATTGCTCAGGTCTACCGTCACCTGGGCCAGAGCCTCGTCCATGGGTACTACAGCCCGACCATAACGCCGGAAGCCGGGGCGTTCCTGCACCGCCTGCCACAGGGCCTGGCCCAGGCAGATGCCGATATCTTCAACGGTGTGATGATCATCGACCTCCAGGTCGCCCTGGGCTTTGAGCTTCAGGTCAAAAAAACCGTGGGCGGCAAACAGATGTAACATATGATCTAAAAAAGGGATACCGGAATCAAGTTCCACTGCCCCCCGGCCATCCAGTTCCAGCTCCAATTCAATCTCGGTTTCACGGGTCTGGCGGTAAACTCGGGCGGTGGGCGACATAGTGCTGGTCTCCTTCTGAAGGTGGAAAGTTAATTGTATTCTTTCGGGCCTTTTTATAATATATAAAATTGATTTAATTTTCTAACATTTTATCCGGGCATCAATGGGAAAGTCTTGGGGCCGGGCGGTATCCCGGCTCAAATTCTGGTCGGAGGTTAATCATTATCTATGTTAGTGATTAGGATACCGAACGGGTCATCAATATTACTTAAGATAATCATCGGCTGTTGCTTGGGAGGTCGGTTGTTGACTTGCGGTGGCCTGGCCAGCGCGGGTCCTGGACCCCAGCTAGTCCTGCCCCAGACCAGCTATAATTTTGGGGAGGTTTACGAGGATCAGCCGCTGAGCCATACCTTTGAGGTCAGAAACGCCGGGAAGGCATCGTTAGTAATCGAACGTCTGGACCCGGACTGTGCCTGCACCCTGACCGATTATGATCGACGTATCGCCCCCGGTGCGGTGGGGAAGATCACCCTGACCATTGAACCCTATTCGGTAATCCACCAATTTAGCAAAAAAACTGAAGTCTTCACCAACGATCCGCAACGTCCGGTAGCTGTCCTGGAACTCTGCGGCCATGCCAAGCCGTTCATTGAGATTCAGCCCCGCCATATCATTCGTTTTCAGGGAAATCCCCAGGAACCCCACTCGGCCCAGGTCCGCCTGGTTTCCAACCTGCTCACCCCGCTTCGGCTTACCGGCTATTCTACCGATATTGCCGATAAAATTAATGTCACTATCGAAGCCCTGAATCCCGGAAAAGTCTTTGTGGTCCAGGTCAGCAATCGATACCGTCAGGTCGGCAAGTACAAAGGCAAAATTCTCATCCACACCAATAGTGAGCAGCGTCCCCGCCTGATCCTGCGGGTTTTTGCGGATCTTTACCCGCCTTCGGCCATAAACCCCTGATCCCGGGGCGCCGGGGATGGGGTTGCCGCCGTCGCCGGGGCTGGCGGGGGAAGGAGCATCTCGTTCAGCAGGTCGCTGGCAAAGCGCCGCATCACCTGGCGGACCATCAACTCGGACTCCATGCTAGTCGGATGGCGGGGATTTATCGGCCAGGTAACTTGGACCTGATCCTGAAAGGCATAGACGACTTCCGGCCCCCGACTAATAACTCCAGCGACCTTCAGGGTGGCCTGACTTTTGCCGCTTAGATAGCGGAGCACCGGACCGCGCAGGTGAAGTTGTGAAACCTGGCCTGCCAGCGTATAATCCGCCTCCTGGGCTTTAAGAGGCAGGCCGTTGTTTTCCAGGGCTGTGAGCAATTCTTCCCGAAAAAATCTCTCCGCTAAGGATTTATCGACCCCAGTTACCTGTTCAAAGGAAAAATCCTTCAGGCGGTAGCTTGCCGGGACGGGTTTAAAATCCGGCGATTGATAGTAGGCGGTCAGATAGCGGCCTGGGGTCAGAGGCAGTCCCTGCAGTATCGGGGTATGCCAGACCGGGGTACAGCCCGCCCCGTTTCCGCACCATAAAATTATTGACAGCCAAAAGATTATCGCCTCGCGCATGACTTTTTCCATATCATAAAACTCTGGTTGATGACAAGCAGTTAACTCAGAACTCCCTGACAACCGCGGGGTCAATTAATTTAACCCAGCAGTTTAACAATTTGCCATGCCCCCTAAAAAGTTATATAAAGGAAAAAGTCAACGCATCATTTAGTCGAAAGGGACTTAGGATCCAGATCGGAAGGGGTAGTTATGGAAACCAATAAACTTACTCTCTCGGTAATCAAGGCTGATATCGGCGGCTATGTTGGACATAGCAGTTGCCATCCTCGCATCCTGGAGGCTGCTCAGGACGCCTTACAAGAGGCCGTAGCGCGAGGATTATTGATTGATGCCCAGACGCTGCATTGCGGTGATGATGTGGAACTGATCATGACCCACCGTCGGGGGGTAGAAGATACCGAAATTCACCGCCTGGCCTGGAATACCTTTGAAGAACTTACTGTTCTGGCCAAGGAAATGAAACTTTATGCCGCGGGCCAGGATCTATTGGCCGACACCTTCTCGGGTAATGTCAAGGGCATGGGTCCAGGCGTGGCCGAGCTGAGTTTTGAAGAACGCCCCAGTGAACCGGTGATCATCTTTATGGCGGATAAGACCTCACCCGGAGCCTGGAACCTGCCGTTGTTTAAGATCTTTGCCGATCCCTTTAACACCATCGGTCTGGTTATTGATCCTGCCATGCATCGAGGGTTTCGCTTCCAGGTGATGGACGTCATCGAACACAAGACCTGGCTGCTCTCCTGCCCGGAGGATATGTACGATCTGCTGGTCCTGATCGGCGCCCCCGGTCGATATCTGATTGAGACGGTTTATCGCAAAAAAGATGGTGAGATCGCCGCGGTGGCCTCAACCCAGAAATTGGGCCTGCTGGCCGGACGCTATGTCGGCAAGGATGACCCGGTGCTGATCGTTCGGTCCCAGTCCGGTTTTCCAGCCCTGGGAGAAATATTGGAGACCTTTGCCTTCCCCCACCTGGTGGAGGGCTGGATGCGGGGCTCGCACCATGGCCCTATCATGCCAGTGGCCTTTAAAGATGCCAATCCTTCCCGCTTTGACGGTCCGCCCCGAGTGATTGCCGCGGGTTACCAACTCACCCACGGTAAATTGATCGGGCCGCGGGATCTCTTTGATGACCCCAGTTTTGATGAGGCCCGCCGGGAGGCCAATCAGGTCGCCAATTATATGCGGCGTCACGGACCTTTTCAACCTCATCGTCTCCACCTGCAGGATATGGAATACACTACCCTTCCCCAGGTCATGGCCTTCATCTTCACCAAATCGGTGCTGCCCCGGAAATCGGAGTTAGAAGTCCAGCTTAGGCAAAAATATCCCGGGTTAAAGGAAGTACGGGTCGTAGATCCCGGTCTGCGCGATTATGATGCCATTCAGAAAAGTATTGCCCGCGAGGCCGCGCATTACCTGGAACAGATTGCCGCGTCCGGAGCCCGTCTGGCGATCTCCGGCGGACACACCCTGTATTCCATGATTACTTTCCTGGAACCCGGAAAACTGGCGGGGATGAAATTCTATCCGCTGTCCATGACCCCGATTTTTACCATGCCGGGGCTGACTGCCAATGCCCTGGTTACTATGCTGGGGGCTAAAAACCCGGAGGCCACCGCCTATAATCTTCCCTCACATCCGGTCGCGTCGCGGGAAGCATATGAACAGCAACTGCTGGCCACTCCGGAAATACTGGATATCTATAAAGAGATTTGGGATGTCGAGATCATGTTTGTCGGCATCGGCTCGATTCAGGTCAGAAGCCCCGGTTTTATCGCCCTGGCCTTGCAGGAGTTGGGTATAAATACCGCTCAATTAGCAGAATTAGGCATCATTGCCGAAATTAACCATAATCCCCTTAAGGCCGATGGCCAACCGTTGGTGAGCTTTGATGATCCAGAATTGCAAGCCCTTAGCCAACGCCTGATTGGCGTCAGTCCGACGGAACTCCGGGATCGCGCCGCCCTGGCCGACCGCTACGTGGTGGGTGTGGCCGGAGGTTTGGAAAAGATCGAAGCCATCCGTGCCGTCCTCCAGGGGCGGTATCTCAATGTGCTGATTACCGACGCCTATGTGGCCGAGGCCCTGGTCAAAGCCTAACTGCTGAGCAGCAAGGCCATTAAACCTATCTGGTTTTAGAGACCAACCGACCATGACCGTTTTTAAGAGGGCGCTTTTCGGCCTTGCCGTGCTCTGCTTTATCATCGCCTTGGGCAGCTTAGGTTATGCCTTAATCGAAGGCTGGAACTTTTTTGAAGGTCTTTACATGAC
>Ga0164318_10001786_pt1 | contig 19490 bp, 20 predicted proteins | sample GuaBasSedimGuay9_FD_113734 | JGI IMG/M metagenome (GOLD analysis project Ga0164318, IMG submission 113734) | Subseafloor sediment microbial communities from Guaymas Basin, Gulf of California, Mexico - Guay9, Core 4571-4, 0-3 cm | ecosystem: Environmental > Aquatic > Marine > Hydrothermal vents... | reverse complement strand
TTTATATTATTTTTAATATCATCTACTAATAAATTATTTATCATTTGCTTAGTGTAGTGACAAAACCAACTATGATAATTTTCATAAAAGGACTTGTCTGTAGAATTTAATGAATCAAGATACTTTCTTAATTTTATATTAAACCCCTTAGAATTTTTTCCTTCCGGAAAATATTTTAATAAATTACCTAATAGACCTGATATAATTTTATGAGATTTAAAAGGCATTTTGTTTAAGATGTTATAAAAATATGCAGCTTTATATCGGGGATAACCGGCAAAATTTTCATCTCCTCCGTCACCATTTAAAGCAACTGTCACATATTTTTTTGTCATTTCAGATAAATAATATGTAGGTATACTTGAGGAGTCAGCATATGGTTGATCATAATACCATACTATATTATCTAAAATATCCAAAATATTGGGCTCAACTATAAATTCATAATGTTCAGTCCTGAAATTATTTGCCACAATACGCGAATAATCTAATTCATTGTATTTTTTATTTTTAAAACCTATAGAGAATGTTTTAATTCTGCCTGATGATATAGATTTCATTAATGCAACAATTATACTGGAATCCAGACCACCGCTTAAAAAAACACCTAAAGGAACATCGGAAATCATTCTAATTTTAGTCGCGTCAGTTAATAGAGAGATCAGTTTTTGCTTACATTCTTTATATGATAAATCAGTTTTATTTGTAAAATTTAATTCCCAATATTTTTTTGTATAAAATCCATTCTTATTAACTACCAAATAATGCGCAGGTAGTAGTTTATTTACGTTTTTGAAAATTGTTATAGGCGGAGGTACATAAGAATATCTTAAATATTTAACTATAGCATCATTATCTATATTCAATTTAAGGTTTGAAATCTTTAAAAATGATTTTATCTCTGATGAAAATATAAAATTACCATTTTGTTGGAAATAATAAAGAGGTTTTTGTCCAATCCTATCTCTTGCTAAAATCAGTTCCCTTTTATTATTATCCCAAAGTGCAAATGCAAACATACCATTAATCTCATTTAAACATTTTATCCCCATTTCTTCATATAAATGTATAATTACTTCTGTGTCAGATTTTGTTTTAAAATGATGACCATTCTTCTGTAACCTATAACGTAATTCTTTAAAATTATAAATTTCTCCGTTAAAAATAATATAAATTGATTCGTCTTCATTAGATATAGGCTGCAATCCTGTCTCTAAGTCTATTATTTTCAATCGTTTATGGCCAAGGCCAATATGTTCATCAACAAAATACCCCTCTTCATCCGGGCCACGATGATTTAATACTGACGACATGTTTTTTATGGTATCGTAATCTATACTATGGTTATTTTTATAGTTATATATACCACAAATACCGCACATTTTAGTTATATCCTATAATTTTAATTTTTAATTATATTTTTAAAATCAACTATGACACTTTTTATATTGTTGTTGTCTTTTGCGTATGAATAACAATTCTCAGCATAATTTTTATAAGTTTCATTTTTAAGTAATATATTTAAGTTGTTTACCATCTCTTCAAATGTTTTAGAACATATTCCAAGTTTATACTTTTCAATAATCCCATCCGGATTAACCCCAAGTGTTAAAATAGGCGTACAGTTTTTAAATGCCTGAATGAATGTATTTGGGAAACCTTCATGCAATGATGTATTGATTAAAACTTTTGCTTTTTTAAAATATTTATCGATTTTTGAAAACGGGACATATTTAATATACTTAATATTCTTAATATTATCTAATTCTGTAACAAATGACTGATATTCTTCATTTGTACAACTTTGTGGTGCAACAATAACAAATTTTTCATTTTTAAACCTTTCGGTTATTTTAAGGAACAATTCTGGTTGTTTCCATGATATTATCCTTCCAACCCATAGTATGTACTCTTTGTTATCAATATATTTTTCTTCTATATTAAAAACGTTGTTTATTATTGTGCTTTTAATGCCATGAAATCTAAATAACATATCTTTATGGTGCTTGCTTTGCGTTATAATTAAATTAGCTCTTTTTATGCCAAAACTAAACATTAATCCACGTAAGCCATTATTTTTAATATACTCTGTATTACAATCCATGTCATGTCCAGTCATGAAAATAAATTTCTTTTTCATTAAACAACATAAAAAAGCAGTAATACCAGTTTCTGCTCCAGCAGTTCTTTGTATATAAATATCTGCATTTACTTTTAAAATAGCAAAAACAAATTTTATAGTTTTTACTATTTTTTTAAAATTTAGATAATGTGCTTTCTTTTGAACGAACAATTCCAATGGGAAAGATTTGTGTAATATGACAGATTCTTTTATTTCAAATTTACTTTGTCCAAAGTCAGCTGTTATAAAATGTGTTTCATAAGATGTATCTTTAGCTAACTCTTTTGCAATTAAATATAATTGTACCTCAGCACCGCCAAAATTAAATTTATATTCTTCATTGAATAACGGATAAACATGTGGTGATATAAAACATACTTTCATATTTTCTATCTTAGGTAGGTTCTTTTTACATGGTTGGTAAACGTAATAGGGTCACAATAATTAAATTAAAAGTCTTCTGCTTCATCAATCAACATTATTGGAATATCATCTTTAATGGGATACTTTTTCTTACAATTAAAACAGACTATTTTATCATTTTCTTGTGTAACACTGTTTTTACATATAGGACATGCCAATATTTCAATAAGTTCTTTGTTTAACATCAAAATTCTCTCTTTTTTAAATTACAATTAATTAAATTGCTAATCCTTTAATTCTATTTCGTCTAAATTAATTTCTGTATTTTTAATTTCTTTGTAACTAACTTCCTTATGAAAAAGATAAAAAAACATTCCTATCAAGCTACAACTATAAAGTAAAACATCAGACATTAATGATAGTGCAAATGCACCTTCTGTTGAAGTAAAATGACTACCAAAATAAATATAAGCCCCTTCTCTGACTCCCAAACCATTAATAGATGGAATTAAACTGAATAAATATACAAGCGGAATAAATACGAAAAAAGAAATCAAAGATATTTTTATGTTCATAGCTTTAGCGATAATGAAATGCGCCGTAATTATACAAACCTGAAATATAAGAGAATTTACAAACGCATAAAAAGCATTTTTTTTATGCATCTTACATTCATGGACTAGAAAATATAACTTTTTAATTTCAGAAACTAATTTTTTAGGTATTATAGGCAAATGTAGAAATTTAAAGAAAGCTGCAAACCTTTTGATGGTAAAAAATAAAACAAGTATAATGCTTAATAGAATCATAAAAACTGCTAGAAGTATTATGACAGGATTTTCAATTTTTGAATAAAAAACAGTAATAGAAATAGCACATAAGAATACTACAGATAAATAACCAATAATTCTGTCAATTATTACAGATACATACGATCTCACTTTTTCACCGCTATATTTATAGGCATAATATCCTTTTGCAATATCACCACCTACTGACGACGGCAAAAATATGTTAAAAAAATAACCTATAAAATATAATTTCCATGATTTCGCTAATGTCATATTTATTTTTTGCATCTGAAATGCAAGTCGCAACCTTGCAGCTGCGAATATATTAACAATAGTGTAAATTATAAAAGCTATAGAAAATAACAAAATATTACAATTTCGTATCACACCAAATACTTCACCTAACTTATTTCTAAAAATAAATAATATAAACCCTATTCCTATAAATGTTATTAATATTTTAATAATAAACAATATTTGTTTTTTCATAAACTTAAATATTTTGTAATTTTTATTCTTTCATCTTTTTTACATAAGCCAGCTGCAAATCATATAGTAATGAATTCAATAATTTAGATTCCTCATTATCTAAGTTACCTTTTGTTTTATCCTGCAAAATTGCAAGTATATCAATAATTTCAGCCGCTGCTTCAAGATTTACTTCTTTTTTTTGTGTCATTGGATTAGGTATGTCACCCATATGTAACAACGCTTGCATTCCAATTGATGTCACAAATGATGAAAATTTCAACGGTACTTTTTCATTGGTTTTTTCATTTTTTTTATCTTTTTTCTCTTTTTCCCCTGTTTTTCTTTCACCTTTTTTCTCATCTTTTTTGATATATTCCTTCCCATCCTTTTCAACATTTATACTTTCTTTCCATGATTCATCAACTTTTTTTTCAGTGAATTTTATATCTTTTTTAAATTCCATGTATCACCTCTATTTTACATTTATTAAAAGGTAGTATATTCTTGTTATATGGTCAAAAATATATAACATATTAACATATTGAATTATCAAATAGTAGTAAAATATCAATTGAAAAAAATATGATTTGAAATAAAAATGAGGTTCTTGGTTAAAGTGGGGTTTTATAAACCAAGAACCTCTTATATGGTGAGTAGAGACTCTATTGCCTCTAAGGTTTTTAAATATATCATATTGTAATTTTTATGTCAAGTATGAAAGTATTATATTTGTAATTGGCATGAATAAACATTAAAAGATGTAATATTTTATGATATCTTTATTTATTGCGGTTATGTTTAAAAGGTTACTTTTGATCAAATTGTATTGCTATTCCTGTTTGAGTACCAGAAAATTCTATCCGCAATATGTGACCTTTGATAATAACAGGTTTTTCAACCATTGGATCAATGTTTTGCATTGTAATTTTAAGATTTAAATTCTTAAAGTAGTCCAAATTTTCTATTTCTAACGATGATTTATTGTCTAAATATTCAGCAAACATCCCATCTTTGCTTAAATTTGTCACTATACATTCCGTTGTTATAATTTTATCATTTTTATCATTAAATTCCATTTTTGCAAATAATGCAGTTTTTAGCCTAACATTTTTTCTTCTTTCAGAGAATTCAATAAGTTTGTTTTTCTCTAGCATATCTTTGCCGAATATTTTTAATATATCATTCACAGAATTACACAATTTAATGTTTTGATGTTTATATCCATGTATAAATTGTTTCATTATTTCTGGAGAATCAAAATATAATGCTGATTTTTTCGGTATAGATAATAACTGTAATATATCATGGACTTTATTTTTACCAACTTTATTAACAGATTCAATGTTTAGTATAACATTTTTTAAATTGAATTGTTTTATATAGCTTTCCATATATGACTTAATACCTTCAATCCAATCACCTTCAACATCACCTATTAAATCAAAGATATTTACATCACCTATAACTCTTCTTATTATCTGGGTAGTTTTCCTCTCCATTATTGCCTCCTAATATGAGAAATTTAGTTATTTTTACTTAATTTATTTATTTTAAAAATATCATGATGCGTTTTTTTATTAATATAACCAGTATAAATATCATTTACGGTAAATACAAAATACCTGTTATTTAATAAGCGCTGCATTTCTTTCTTATTCCCTCTAATTATGCGTTTCATCAATCTTTCCCTTTCGTTTATTATTAATCAATTGTAAAATCAAAATTTGGATCAATTAATTCTAGCTCAATAACTTTTCTTTCTAAAATATGTTTTGTAAAATTATTTTTATTTTTTAAATAATGTGAATATGTGTCCAGAAATTCGTCCTGTTTTTTCTTGATTTCCAATAAATACGAATCATCAAAACAATACATATCCTGACAATCTATTGGATATGTGCTATCATTTTTATCTATGTCATCATCGTAATACATAAACACACCTTCTTTAAATTATTCAAAAAGATAAACTAATTTTCGGTCCGTCATCATGTTTTTGTTTAATATTATTCCTAAACAATGCTTCTTTTTTGTTTATCTCCTCGTGTGTAATTGTGGCTATATCATTTAATAATATATTTTCTGTGTTATTTTTAATTATAGAGACTGGTTTTATAAGTATCGCATTCCCCAGATAATCTATTTGCCTTAATTCTCTATTATCATTTTCATTTTTATTGAACACATACTTATTAATTTCAAGCTGTGTCTTATTTTCGTTTGCTGCGTATAGATCAAATGTTATAAATAGAATCAGAAAAATAACTATTGTAATTATCATGTTCGTTTTTTTTGAATTTGTTTCTATTTTTTTCATATTCTCCTCCGTGTAAATATTAATAAAAAAAGCCCTGTTTTTATTAATCACCATATGGTGCTTTAAAAACAGGGCTTATAATTTATGATATTTTGTTATTTACATTTTAAATGAAATGTAAATTTCAATCATATATGTTGCATAATAAAACTGACTTTACGGCAGTTCAGCCATCTTTTAGTTTTTTAAATAAAACTATTAAGATCTGTAACTTTGTGCCCCATCCTTTCGGCTGATGCTTAAATTATATAGCATCATATGGTTTACCTTTATCAAAAGTCATATAAGTATATAAAAGAGCGTATATTATGTTAAAAATTTAGATATACTATTTTTATCATCTTCATTTATTTTATAAAACTCAATTCCTAAACCAAGTTGCTCACCACTTATTACAGTTCTTAACACCTTCCCAGAGGCATATATATAATTCATCCCTGGTAACTTGATTTTAAGTTCTAACATTTTTAAATCGTAGGGGTCCAATTTATTATTTATCGTATCTACTGTTTCAAGATCTAAATATTCAGCGAAAAGACCACCTTCACTTAGATCTGTTATAATAGCTCTAAAAGCAATTTTTTTACCATTTGCATCTGTATACCAAAATTCAAGAGGAACAGCTGTTTTCAACCGTTTATGAGCTCTTTTTTCTATTAATAAAGGACTATTTTGATCGTTGTCAACAAACTCTTTACCAAAATAATCTATAACAGAATTTTCATCTTGAAAAACCTTAATGTCATGTAACGCTTTTAACTGATTGAACATTTCCATTACAGATATTTTACCGCTAATAAGTGCATTTCTGGCAGCTGGATTTAGATTTTCTGATATTGCTCGAACACCTAAACTATCAACTGTACTTAGTTCTTTTAAATTAATTATTAAATTTTTTATATTATCAGAAATAAGTTTAGATATGCTTTCTTTTGCTTTCAATGCCCAGGGGCCTACTAATTCACCTTTAATATCTAATATAATTACCGAACCGATCCTTCTTCTAGTTATTTGTGGTAATTGCTTATTCATTTTACTTTTAGTTGTGAAGTCTTGCAAGGGGGGTCAATCCTTGCAAGACTTCGGATTTTCTTACCATAGATAGCCGGGTAAGATCACCAGGCTATAAAACAAGTAATATGCCAAAAATATTACATCTCAACTTATAAAAAATATATTTTTTATAAGTTCTTTATTTTCAGTATATTAAAAATATTTTAAATGATTCATATGAAAGTCATCAATAAATTAAATGTTATATATTAAGATGCAATTATGATACAATTTATAGATTTTGTAATTACGATTTCCATATTTTATTACAATATAATAACTTACATCTGTAATATAAATAATACAAAAACGAACTGATGTGTAACAATATTGTTACTTTTCTATTCGGAAGGTGTAATTTTATATTTTGATATTTTTCGCATTAAATCACCTCGTGATACTTTAAGTGATTTAGCGCATTCAGTTTTGTTCCAATTACTTCTTACCAGCCCTTCATATATTAATCGTTTTTCTAACTTTTCTACAACTTTCTTCTTTATGTCATTAAGCCCCATTCCAGAATCAATTTCTATTTCATCTTCCTGCGGAATGTATTCTAATATCTCCTGTGATAAAACGTTTTTTTCAATTTTATTATTACGACTAAAAATGACATCCCGTTCTATTTCGTTTTCTAATTGTCTAATGTTACCAGGCCAGTTGTAATTGATAATTTGTTCCAAAGCATCCTCTGTTATAACTATTGAATCAATTTTATTTTTTTCAGATATTTTTTTGAGAAAATATTCAACTAAATGTTTTATATCTTCTTTTCTCTCACGCAACGCTGGAAGATTTATAGATGTTACATTAATTCTATAAAATAGATCTTCACGGAATTTTCCATCATCCACTAATATCTTCAGATTTTTATTTGTTGCTGCAATTATTCGCACATTTACATTTTTTGGTTCTATTCCTCCTATCTTTAAAAAAGTACCTTCTTGTAATACACGTAATAATTTTACCTGTAATGCTGGTGACATATCAGCTATCTCATCCAAAAAAAATGTTCCGTTATCAGCAACCTCAAATAATCCCTTTTTTTCATTTATTGCACCTGTAAATGACCCTTTCAAATGACCAAATAATTCAGACTCTAGTAGATGGTCTGAGAAGGCTGAGCAATTTATCACTACAAATTCATTATTTTTCCTTGGACTGTTATAATGTATGGCTTTTGCAATTAATTCCTTTCCTGTGCCGCTTTCACCTTGAATAAGCACAGAAACATCATGCTGTGATATTTTTATCATTTTATCAAAAATATCATGCATTAATTTGCTTTTGCCCTTAACAAAATTAAATTGAAATGTTTCTGTCATAAATAATCAAAATTACTCTTCTTGAGTAACCCTTAATATTTCATCAATTGATGTTATTCCTTTAATCACTTTTTCCCAGCCATCCTCTCTTAACGTCATCATACCATGTTTTTGTGAGGCAGTTTTAATCTCATTATGGGGCGATTTTTTATTAATCAATTCCCGAATTTCATCGTTTACCACCATTATCTCTATTATAGCAGTCCTGCTTTTATATCCTGTATTACCACACTCAGTACATCCAACAGCTCTAAAAATACCTTTTTTCGGTGTTTCCTTGACACCGATTAAATCTAAATCTTTAGCATCTGGTTTATATTCTTCTTTACATTTCGCACATAAAACTCTTACTAAACGTTGAGCAATTACATGTTCTAGTCCAGAAGAAATAAGATACGGTTCAATATTCATATCTAAAAGTCTAGCAATTGAACTTGGGGCATCATTTGTATGAAGTGTTGAAAATACAAGATGTCCTGTCAATGCGGAACGTATTGCAATCTCAGCGGTTTCCCCATCCCTTACTTCACCAACCATTATTACATCAGGATCATGCCTTAACATAGAACGCAACCCGTTACTGAAAGAAAGTCCAATTTTAGGATGAACCTGTATTTGAGTTATACCTTCTAATTGATATTCAATCGGGTCTTCGATAGTAATTATTTTCTTATCTCGTTTATTTATCTTATTTAAACATGCATATAATGTTGTAGTCTTACCACTTCCGGTTGGTCCTGTCAGAAATATTATCCCGTGTGATTTTTCAATGCCTTTTTCAATTATTGAACATTTTTTTTCGTTAAAGCCTAATTGTTCTAATTTAAGTAATTCAAGAGATGAAAGCAACCTAATATTAATAGATTCGCCAAAAGGCGTCGGCATAATAGACACCCTCATATCTAACATACCAAAATCTGCCGATATTTTGATTCTCCCGTCTTGTGGTAACCTATGTTCAGAAATGTCTAATCCGGATATTATCTTAATTCGTGTAATTAAACTTGATTGATACTGTTTGATATGTTTTGGCACTTTTATGTCATGTAAAACGCCATCTATTCTGTATCTTATTGCAATATCATGGGAATATGGCTCAATATGAATATCGGTGGCACGTGACTTATGTGCATCTGATAATATTTGATTAACAAATGAAATAATTGTTGATTCGCCAGTTATATCATCTATTTTTTCATAAGTTTGTTTTATTGTAACTTCCTGAGCCTGCTTTTTAGATGATAATGCATCAATAGTCCCTGCACCAACACCATACATTTCATTAATTGCTTTATATATATCGTCCTCACTAGCTATAGTTACAGTAATCGAATAATTTAAAATAGTTCTAATGTCATCTATCATATGCATATCAAAAGGATTACTTAAACATATAGTTAATTTATTGTCATTAAATGAAATTGGTATCAATTTATATCTAAATGCTATTTTAGGAGGTACCTTTTCTATACATTCCTTATCTATAGAATCAATATTTATTGTTTTAACATAATCTATATGTAAATATTCAGCAACAAACGATAAAAGCTTTTCAATAGGAACCAATTTCAATTCCATTATTGATTTTATTAAACACACATTATTTTTCTTTTGGTGCTCATAGGCTTTTTCAATTAATTCAGATGTAAGCATTCCAGTGTTAATTAATTCACGGACTAATTCGTTTTCACTCTTTATTTTCATTTATAGCACCCTAATTTAATTGTAATGTTTGTTAATTGCTTCGTTTATTTCATTTTTACTAGCAATACACAATTTAATGTTTTTACCGAATATGTCTTGTAATTTATGTATTAACTCAGTATTTAAGGGATCAGAAACACATATTGTCAATATATCAGAAATATAAGAAACCGGTAATATATTAAAACGCAGAGCTATGTTCTTATTAACTTTATTTAAAACATCTTGATTTATTTCAATCTCTATTACATGGACATGTTTTATACTTAATTGATCTGCAATTACATCAATAAGGTCATCCTCAACTATAAATCCGAGTTCTATTAAAGCCCTTCCGAGCCTTATGCCTTTTTCTTCATGATATATTAGACCCTTATCTAATTGTTCTTGGTTTATAAGTTTTCTCCGAACAAGTTCTTGTCCTATTAGAAAGTTTTTATTAAAAATCATCACTGTATCACCTCTTTTACTGACGGTTTTTTAAATAAATTCATTCTCTGCTTTATTATTTTCTCATAACCATTAGATGTGGGCTTATAATAATTTTTATTTATTTTTTTATACTCTTGGATAACATAATTTTTTTTATAGTTATGAGGATAAATATATCCTTCTCCTTTTCCTAAACGTTTTGCTGTCTTGTAGCTTTTATCTCTTAAATGCTGGGGCACTTCTTCTACTTGATTATTTTTTATATCATTTAGTGCTTCTTCTATTGCCAAATATGATGAATTACTTTTTGGTGCTGTTGCCATATAAGTTACTGCTTGTGATAATATAATTCTACCTTCAGGCATGCCGACAAATTGAAGCGCTTTAAGTGCACTCGTTGCAATAGTAATTGCATGTGGATCAGCATTTCCAATATCCTCTGCAGCTAATATAACTATTCTTCTTGCAATAAAAAGTGGGTCTTCACCTGCATATAACATTTTTGCAAGCCAATAAATACTCGCATCAACATCAGATCCTCTCATGCTTTTTATAAAAGCGCTTATAGTATCATAGTGGTAGTCTTCATCATGATCATATTGAACAATTTTCTTTTGTAAGCATTCTTCAGATATTTTTTGGGTAATTTGGATTATTCCATTTTTATCTGGAGTTGTTGTCATTATACCTATTTCGAGTGCGTTTAAGGCACGCCTTGCGTCTCCTGAGGATTGCTTAGCTATATGTTTTAAAGCTTTTTCTTCAATATTTAACTTTATATTCCCGAATCCGTTTTCTTTATTGGAGATCGCATTCGTTAAAATTTTAATAACGTTATCTTGTGTAAGAGGGTTTAATTCAAATATCATGGATCTTGACAATAATGGTCCGTTAAGGGAAAAAGCAGGATTATGTGTTGTAGCACCTATCAAAATTATGATACCATTTTCTACAGCAGGCATTAGGACATCTTGTTGCGCTTTATTAAAACGATGAATTTCATCGATAAAGACAATAGTTTTTGAATCTTCTTTTATATTTTTTTGTTTTCTAGCATAATCAATACATTTTCTTAACTCATTCAAATTTGATGAAACAGCATTGATTTGAATAAAATTTGATTCAGTCATTTTTGCTATAATATATCCCAAGGTAGTTTTACCGCTTCCTGTGGGTCCGTAAAAAACTGCAGATTGCAACCTGTCGGCCAATAACAATCTTCTGAGGAGTTTGTCTTTTCCTAATATATGCTCTTGTCCAACAAATTGGTCCAGAGATTTAGGCCTTAATCTTACTGCAAGTGGTAAAGATGATGAGGGTTCTTTTGAAATATTTGAATTCAAAAACGATGTATCTTCTAATTTAAAAAGTTCTTTTTCAATAATATTCATATGACAAATTCTGAATTTAGCTGATAAATAAAATTATTGACGTAGTTTTGCATTAAATTTATTCTGAAGAACAGATATAATGCGATCATGTGTTAATTCAACGTCATCATGAGATAATGTACGATCATCTGCTTGGTATTCAATTGAAAATGTCAAACTCTTAAATCCATTCGGAATTTGTTTCCCCTTGTAATGGTCATAAAGCATAAGACCTTTAATTAAAGTTCCTCCTGATGATCTGATAGCTTTTGTAATATCATTTGCTTTAATAGTCTCATCAATTACTATTGACAAATCTCTGTATGAATAAGGATATTTAGAAAAACCTTTATACTTATTATCAAAACTTACATCTTCCAGTAATTTATCAATGCTTATCTCAGCATAAAATACATCCTGTCCTATATCAAAATGTTCAATAACATCTGGTGTAACTTTACCTATATAACCAATATTTTTTGAGTTTAACAAAATCTGTATTCCATTGGTTAGCATAGAACTCTTCATCGGGCTATAACTTATATTAGATATATTGATTTTCTCTAATATGTCTTCAATCATACCTTTAAGATCAAATAAATTCACTATTCGTTTATGATCAAGCCAATTATTAAAAGCTTCACCAGTTATAGAAATACTAAACCTTTTTTCTTCATTTGGCAGTTTGTTATTTTTACTCTTAAAGTAAATTCGACCGACTTCGAATATTTTTAAATTCTTATAACTGTGGTTTACATTTGATTTAATTACATCAAGTGTACCTGTTATAAGTGAAGGTCTCATTAATGTTAATTCTTTATTGCTAGGATTAGTAATATTTATACATTTAACAAGAATATCGTTAGAAAACTTTTCGTAAAATTTAGGGTTTACTAAATTATAAGTTATAATTTCACTCGCCCCTACAGCAATACCGTATTCCCTGAACAAATCCTCACATTTCAACGATTTTTCCAGCTTATTCTTGCTCATAGATATCAATGGATATGTCTCAGGGATACGGTCATATCCATATATGCGTGCTACTTCTTCAACTAAATCAATTGGCCGTTCTAAGTCATTACGAAATGTAGGTATTTGAACAACAATATTGTCGTCCTTAATACTGTAAACATTTAAGTCTAATTTTTTTATTATTTCGATTATTTTTCTTTTAGGCACGGTCATACCTAAAACTTTTTGCACATAATCAAAAGATAATGATATTTTTCTTTTCTTATGTGTTAAACTTCCTGATTTAATTATTAAACTAATTTTGCCTATTTTGCCGTATTTTGATAATAAATATATAAACCTGTTAGAAGCTTTTATTACACCTTCAGGGTCAACACCTCTTTCAAATCTATATGATGATTCACTGACAAGTTGCAATTTTCGTGATGTTTTTCGTATAGCTACAGGGTTGAAAAAAGCAGATTCTAGTAGGATATTCTTTGTATTAAATGATACTTCGGATTGTAAACCTCCCATGATGCCGGCAATTGCTATCGGGCCTTTTTCATCACATATTACTAAATCATTATTATCTAATTCATACACTTTTGAGTTAATCGCTTGAAATTTTTCACCTTTATTGGCTTGTCTTACAATAATAGAATCTGCAATCTTGTCATAATCAAACGTGTGTAGCGGCTGATTATATTCAAATAAAACATAATTAGAAATGTCGACAGGCAAATTTACAGATCTTACACCTATTGACATCAGTCTATCTTTAATAAATTTTGGTGTTTCTTTGTTTTCGACATCTTCTAATAGTACTGCTGTATAAAATGGACAATAGTACAAATTTTTTATATCTACATTATTAATTTTATTGTTTTTTTCCCTTTTTTGTTTTATTTTTTCTTCTGGGTATTTAATCCTTTCACCGGTTATAGCACCAATTTCTCTTGCAACACCTACATAACCTAACCAATCGGGTCTATTAGAAGTTATTTCAGCTTCTAAAACCGTATCATTATATTCTTTGGCAGTAAGTATTTTCTTGATTTCCAAACCACACATAGTAAGTTCGTGCGCCAAAACATTAATATTGCTGGGAACATTTATATAATCTTTTAACCAGTTACAACTTATATTCATTTTAAATACCTAAAACTGACTTAAAAATCTTAAATTATTTTCAAAAAATAACCTGATATCATGAATTTCATTTTTCAGCATACACATTCGTTCAACTCCAAGCCCAAAAGCAAAACCTTGATATTTTTTTGAATCATAACCAGCAGACTCAAATACAAATGGATCGACAGATCCAGCACCAAGTACTTCAATCCAGCCTTGGTGTGAACATGTGCTACATCCTTTACCTTTACATTTAAAGCATGATACATCAACCTCTACACTAGGTTCTGTAAATGGAAAAAAATGCGGCCTAAATCTCATTTCGGAATTTTCTCCGAAATATTCTTTTAAGAATAAATGCAGTGTTCCTTTTAGATCGCTAAATGTAATAGCTTTATCTACCATCAAACCTTCAACCTGGTGAAACATAAAAGAATGGTTAGCATCAATAGTGTCAGGCCTGTAAACTTTTCCTGGCGCAATTATTCTTAATGGTGGGGTTCTTTCTTCCATAACCCTGACTTGAACTGTTGATGTCTGGCTTCTTAATAAGTTACCGTCATCCGTATAAAATGTATCGAACGCATCGCGTGATGAATGCTCAAGTGGTATATTAAGTGCGGTAAAATTATATCTTTCTGTCTCTATTTCTCTTCCGTCAACAATTTCAAAACCCATTCTGACAAATATGTCACATATTTCTTTTATCGTTTGTGTTATTGGGTGTAGGTGACCAATTTGGCGAGAAATTCCTGGCATCGTAAAGTCAAAATTGATATCGTTTTGATCTTTAACTTTAGAAAGCTCACTTCTTTTAGTTGCTATAAAATTTTCTACTGCTTTTTTTATCAAATTTATTTCATTGCCAACAATTTTTCTTTGATCTATTGGTAGGCTTGAAATACTTCTTAATATTTGCGTTACTTTCCCCTTTTTTCCTAAATATTCTATCCTTAACAAATCTACATCTTTAATAGAATATTTTTCATTAAATTTTTCATCTAATTCATTTTTAAGATTTTTTATTTCCTCTATCATATTCTGTATTTATATTTTATAAAAACTTAAACTAATTAATAATCATGCGGCATTTTTTTGTGATTCTTTAACAATCTGCTTAAATGTATCAAAGTCATTACGTGCAATTTCAGATAGAATCTTCCTATTTAACACAATGTTAGATTTTTTAAGTCCGGATAATAATTTTGAATATGAAATATTACACATACGACATGCTGCATTTAATCTTGTAATCCATAATTTTCTAAAAGATCTTTTTTTATCTTTACGATGTTTTGTTGCAAAAGCCATTGAACGCATTACAGTTTCCTTAGCTGTTCTTATTAATTTAGACCTTCCGCCGCGGAAACCCTTAGCTCTTTTTAATAACTTTTTTCTTCTATTTTTACTTGCTGGTATATTTTTGACGCGTGACATTTATTTTTCTCCTTCTAAATGTATAATATTTAATTTATCCATATGGTAACAGTTTAATAATTCTATTTTTATCGGTCGATTTTGCCGTAGACTTACCTCTCAACGACCTCTTTTTATTACTTTTTTTATCGGTTAATATGTGCCGCATTTTTGCTCTTGAGCGTAAAACTTTTTTTCTTTTAGTTAGTTTAAAACGTTTCTTTACTGACTTATTAGTTTTTAATTTAGGCATAATTAATTTCTCCTTGCACTATAAAGAATCGTGCTTCATATAAACTCTTTCTTTAAAAATAAACCTCAATTTCAAATATTATTATATTTATTTGGGAGATAAAATCATTGTAATAAATCTTCCCTCAAGCTTTGACCTTTTATCAACTTGAGAAATATGTTCTAAATCGTTACATAAACGATTTAATATTGCTTCCCCCAGATCTATGTGCATTTTTTCTCTCCCACGAAAAAGCATTGTAACCTTAACTTTATTACCTTTCTCGAGAAAACGCTCACAACTCCTTAGCTTTGTCTGATAATCATGCTCCTCGATTTTTGAAGTAAATCTCATCTCTTTTACGTCAAAGCTTTTTTGCTTTTTTTTGGATTCTTTTTCTTTTTTGCCAATCTCATAACAATATTTACCGTAATCCATAATTTTACATACCGGGGGTTTGGCATTAGGAGATATTTCAACTAAATCAAGACCGGCTTCATCAGCCTTATTCTTTGCAATTTTATTACTTACAATACCTACTTGATTTCCATTCTCATCAATCAATCTAATTTGTGGTGACTTAATCTCCCAATTGTGTCTAACTGAATTCTTATTAATAAAAACCACCTCCTTATAATTATAAAATAAATTAAAATTAAACTTTCTTTTGAATCTCAATTATTAAATTTTCAGTAAACTTATCAAGAGAAATTAACCCTAAATCCTTTCTCCCTCTCGATCTTACAGATATTTGTTTATTGTTTACTTCTTTCTCTCCAACAATAATCATATAATTAATTTTTAAATTCTCTGCTTCTCTAATTTTGTATCCGATTTTTTCACCTCTAATATCTAAATCAGCGCGTATATTTTTAATTTTAAGTTTATCAATTATATCTTTAGCATATTGTTCGTACTTTTCTGAAATTGTTAATACTCTAACCTGTATCGGTGATAACCATAAAGGTAAGGAGCCGCCAAAATGTTCTATTATTATTCCCAAAAAACGTTCTACAGAACCGAATGCAGCTCTATGAATCATAACTGGCCTATGTGGATTACCATCAGGACCAATATATTCAATTTCAAACCTTTCTGGCATTGAAAAATCGACTTGTATAGTACCGCATTGCCACGAACGGTCAAGCGAATCTCTTATATGAAAATCAATTTTAGGGCCGTAAAAAGCCCCATCACCTTCATTTATTTTATAATTAATAGAATTTTGTTCTAATGCTGCCTTTAAACTTGTTGTTGCTTTATCCCACATTTCATCTGTACCCATTGAATCAACAGGTCTTGTCGATAGTTCAAGCCTTACTTCCTTAAATTTGAAAATATTATATATTCTTATAATCAAATCTATTGTTTTTGAAACTTCTTCTGCTATTTGTTTCTCTAAGCAAAAAATATGGGCATCATCAATAGTAAATGCCTTAACTCTAAACAATCCATGCAAAACACCGGATAATTCATGTCTATGAACCATACCAAGTTCTGCCATTTTTATTGGGAATTCACGGTATGAATGTTGATGTGTTTTATAAATTAACAAACCACCGGGGCAATTCATCGGTTTAACTGCAAAATTCCCGCCATCAATTTCTGTAAAATACATATGTTCTTTATAGTGCTCATAATGGCCGCTGCGTTTCCACAACTCATCTCTTAAAATTATAGGAGTTTTTATTTCAACGTAATCCTCCTTTATATGCTCATCTCTCCAGAACTTAATAAGTTCGTTATAAACAATAATACCTTTGGGATGATAAAATGGGAACCCAGGTGCCTCGTCATGAAAACTGAACAGATCCAATTTTTTACCTAAAAGTCGATGATCTCTTTTCTTGGCCTCTTCTAGCCTAAAAAGGTAATTATTTAAATCATTTTCTGTATAAAAAGCAGTTCCATAAATACGTTTTAACATTTTATTTTTTTCAGATCCGCGCCAATATGCTCCTGCAACACTTAATAATTTTACGGCACCAATTTCGCTTGTGCTTTTTATATGTGGACCTTTACAAAGGTCAATAAATTCATTTGTTTTATAAATGGAAATTCTATCAATATCTAAATCTTCAATTAACTCACATTTATAAATTTCACCCTGATTGTGAAAAAGTTCTATTGCTTCTTTTCGAGTTATTTCCTTAAATTCAAACTTATAATCAGACTTTATAATCTCTCTCATTTTATTTTCTATCTTAATTAACTCCTCCTCTGAAAAAGAATGTTCGATGTCAAAATCATAATAAAATCCATCATCAATTGCAGGACCTATTCCAAGCTTTACATCTTTGTACAGTTCTTTAACTGCCATAGCTAAAACATGTGATGCACTATGACGTAACTTATATAAATCATCTTGTGTCATAATTTTATTACACCTGTAAACATAAAAAAACTACGCTCTCTCTTAAAATTTCTAAATAGTTTTTATATAAGAGAAAGGTAGATTTAACAAATTTTTTTATTATTTATTGTTAAATATTTAGAATATAATAACTTAAACTATTTTTTTTAAAAAACAATTTTAAAATATAATATTATCAGAATATTAATTAAATATCTATAAAAATGTTAATTTTGCAAATTGTTGTAAACATTGTATTTATAAGTATATTAATGGGCGATGAGGGGATCGAACCCACGACCTCTACCATGTCAAGGTAGCGCTCTAACCAACTGAGCTAACCGCCCAATTAAATATTAAAACATAAATTACATAAAGAGCATTATAAGATTTTTATTCGACACTTATAAATAATCTTTTAATATTATTTTAGCTTTTGTCAATGCCTTGAATCTATGAGAAACACTGTTTTTTTCGCTTTCTTTAAGCTCTCCAAATGTCTTATTCTCTTTTGGGTAATAAAAAATTGAATCGTACCCAAAACCGTTATTCCCTATTTCAATGTCAGATATAAGACCCTCACATATACATTCAACCAATCCAATTAATTTATTATAATGAGCGATAGCAATTGAACAGACAAAATGGGCACCCCTTTTTACCTGGCTTACATTTTTCATTAATTTTATTACTTTTAAACGGTTATTTCTATCATTTTTATCACTACCGGCAAATCTTGCGGAAAAAACACCAGGGCCACCATTTAAAAAATCTATACAAATTCCGGAATCATCAGCTAATGTTATATTGTTTGATTGTGATGATATTAAAAGAGCTTTTTTAATTGCATTCTTTTTAAATGTGTCTCCGTCTTCGATTATATCAGGTATTTTGCATCCCAAATCTTTTAACGACATTATAGGAATTTCAATATCTGAAAAAATATATTTTATCTCATTTAATTTATTATTATTTTTTGTAGCAACTACTAAATGATTCATACGTTTATATATCTTTTTTGCAAATTTATTACTTCTCTTATTCCACTTTTTGCTATTAATAATAATTTATTAAACTCTTGTGAGGTAAATGGATTACCTTCAGCTGTACCCTGTACTTCTACAAATTTATTACTTCCTGTCATTACAACATTCATATCAACCTCTGCCTTAGAATCCTCTTCATAACACAGATCAAGGTAAACTTTTTTATTTACTATACCTACACTGACAGCTGCAATAAAATCTTTAATGATTTTACTTTCAAATAATCTATTTTTAATAAATTTATTTTCCAATTGAGAGATCGCAATAAAAGCACCCGTTATACTTGCAGTACGCGTTCCTCCGTCACCTTGTATTACATCACAATCCACTATTATTGTTCTTTTGCCAAGTCGATCAAAATCAATAATTGTACGCAACGATCTACCAATAAAACGCTGTATTTCTTG